>Ga0308166_1000085_pt1 | contig 216340 bp, 183 predicted proteins | sample PhyCR2_2_FD_202137 | JGI IMG/M metagenome (GOLD analysis project Ga0308166, IMG submission 202137) | Phyllosphere microbial communities from UC Gill Tract Community Farm, Albany, California, United States - DLSLCC.R2 | ecosystem: Host-associated > Plants > Phyllosphere > Unclassified | place...
TGACGATGAACGGTAAAGATGGCCGTAAAGACAACGTGGTGGCCGATGGCCCATACGTTGGCGCCGCAGTGCATTTCTAATCTTTAACGGCGCGGGCGGACCGAAAAAAAGGGTCCGCCCCTACGGGGCCGTTGTCGGGGCCGACCGAAAAAAAGGGTCCGCCCCTACGGGTCCGTTATGGGGGCCGACCGAAAAAAAGGGTCCGCCCCTACGGGTTCGTTGTCGGGGCCGACCGCTTTTTCTGGTCGGCCCTTTTCAATGCCGCAGTTAATGTCCTTTCCCACCCTCAATGCCAATACCGGTCTGCGAACGCACAAACTGTGCGCGGAAGCGCAGGCGCTCCTGCGCGCCGGATGCCGAGTGATCGGTGATGGAGAACAGCCACGTCCCGATAAACGCCACCAGCATTGAGAACAGCGCCGGATACTCATACGGGAAGATCGCTTTGGCGTGCCCCAGCACCTGCACCCACACCGTCGGGCCGAGGATCATCAGCAGTACCGCCGTCAGCAGCCCCAGCCAGCCGCCAATCATCGCGCCGCGCGTGGTCAGCTTCGACCAGTACATCGACAGCAGGATAATCGGGAAGTTACAGCTGGCCGCGATGGAGAACGCCAGGCCGACCATAAAGGCGATGTTCTGCTTCTCAAACATTATCCCCAGCAGAATCGCTACCACGCCCAGGATCACCACGGTAATCTTCGAGACGCGCAGCTCCTCTTTCTCACTCGCCTGGCCCTGACGGAACACGCTGGCGTAGAGATCGTGCGAAACGGCAGAAGCGCCTGCCAGCGTCAGCCCGGCGACCACCGCCAGGATAGTGGCAAACGCCACGGCGGAGATAAAGCCAAGGAACAGACTGCCGCCCACCGCATCGGCCAGATGCACCGCCGCCATGTTATTACCGCCAATCAGCGCGCCGGTGGCATCTTTAAACGCCGGGTTAGCCCCGACCAGCAGGATGGCGCCGAAGCCGATAATAAAGGTCAGGAAGTAGAAGTAGCCCATAAAGCCGGTGGCGTAGAACACGCTTTTACGCGCCTCGCGCGCGTCGCTGACGGTGAAGAAGCGCATCAGGATATGCGGCAGGCCGGCGGTACCAAACATCAACCCGAGGCCGAGCGACAGCGCGGATATCGGGTCATGTACCAGCCCGCCGGGGCTCATAATCGCAATGCCTTTCGGGTGCACCTTCATTGCTTCGGTAAACAGCGTGTTAAAGCTGAAGCCAACGGTCTTCATCACCATAATTGCCATAAAGCTGGCGCCGAACAGCAGCAGCACGGCTTTAATAATCTGCACCCAGGTGGTGGCGAGCATGCCGCCAAACAGCACATACATCACCATCAGAATACCGACCAGCACCACGGCAACGTGATAGTCGAGGCCGAAAAGCAGCTGGATAAGTTTGCCCGCGCCGACCATCTGCGCAATCAGGTACAGCGCCACCACCACCAGCGAGCCGCAGGCCGACAGTACGCGGATCGGCTTCTGCTTCAGGCGGTAAGAGGCGACGTCGGCAAAGGTATAGCGCCCGAGGTTGCGCAGGCGTTCGGCAATCAGGAACAGGATAATTGGCCAGCCGACGAGGAAGCCGAGCGAGTAGATCAGCCCGTCATAGCCGGAGGTGTAAACCAGCGCGGAGATCCCGAGGAAAGAGGCCGCCGACATAAAGTCCCCGGCCATCGCCAGCCCGTTCTGGAAGCCGGTGATATTGCCGCCTGCGGTATAATAATCGCTGCGTGAACGGGTGCGTTTGGACGCCCAGTAAGTGATGCCAAGCGTAAAGGCGACGAATATCAGAAACATGATAATCGCTTCGACGTTGGTCGGCTGCCGCTCAACCGCCCCGCTGATAGCATCGGCCGCCAGCACGCCGCCCGGCAGTAACACCGCCAGAGCCGGTAACAGATATCGTGATTTCATCCCTTCACCTCTTTCAGCAGTTCACGGGTCAGGCGATCGAATTCACCATTCGCGCGCCAGACATACACACCGGTCAACAGGAAGGAGATGACAATTAAGCCAACGCCTATGGGAATGCCGCGCGTCACATTGGTGCCTTGGTGCAGCGGCGTACCCAGCCACGCGGGCGCGAAGGCAATCAGTAAAATAAAGCCGACGTACAGCACCAGCATAATTATCGACAGCAGGGTGGCAAAGCTCTGGCGTTTTCTCACCAGCTCTTTAAAGCGTGCGCTTTTTTCTATTCTTTCATATAAGACATCGTTCATTGCAGCATCTCCAGAGGTAGAGAGGGTGAGTATTTTTTTATAACTTCACGGTGCTGAAAATTAAGACGTAATACGGCAGGGCTGCTCTGTGGCAGTTAGGATTGAGAGAATAATGGGGGCGCTGAGAGGCCCCCACGGAGTTATGGCATTTTAATGGACTGCTTCTCTTCGAGTAATTTCTCCACCACGCCTGGATCGGCGAGAGTTGAGGTATCGCCGAGGTTGCTGGTATCACCGGCGGCAATTTTGCGCAAAATGCGGCGCATAATTTTCCCCGAGCGGGTTTTAGGCAGTGAGTCGGTCCAGTGCAGCACGTCCGGCGTGGCAATCGGGCCGATCTCTTTACGTACCCAGTTACGTACTTCGCTATACAGCTCCGGCGACGGCTCTTCGCCGCTGTTCAGCGTGATATAGGCATAGATCGCCTGGCCCTTCAGCCCGTGTGGAATACCGACCACGGCGGCCTCGGCGATTTTCGGATGGGAGACCAGCGCAGATTCAATCTCCGCGGTGCCCAGGCGGTGGCCGGAGACATTCAGTACGTCATCCACGCGCCCGGTGATCCAGTAATAGCCATCTTCATCACGGCGCGCGCCGTCGCCGCTGAAGTACATATTTTTAAAGGTGGAGAAGTAGGTCTGCTCAAAGCGCTCGTGATCGCCAAACAGCGTGCGCGCCTGACCCGGCCAGGAGTCGACAATCGCCAGGTTGCCTTCGGTCGCGCCCTCCAGCACGTTGCCTTCGTTATCCACCAGCGCGGGCTGGACGCCGAAGAACGGATGGGTCGCCGAGCCGGGTTTCAGCGCGGTGGCACCCGGCAGCGGGGTGATCATAAAGCCGCCGGTTTCGGTTTGCCACCAGGTGTCAGAGATAGGGCAGTTGCCGTTACCTATTTTCTTGTGGAACCACTCCCAGGCTTCCGGGTTGATTGGCTCACCGACGGAGCCGAGAATGCGCAGGCTGGAACGGTCGGTGCCCTCAATGGCTCTGTCGCCCTCTGCCATGAGTGCACGCACGGCGGTCGGCGCAGTGTAGAGAATGGTGACCTTATGTTTGTCCACCACTTCGGCCATCCGGCTCGGTTTCGGCCAGTTTGGCACCCCTTCAAACATCAGGGTGGTGGCACCACACGCCAGCGGGCCGTACAGCAGGTAGCTGTGACCGGTGACCCAGCCAACATCGGCGGTACACCAGTAGACATCTTCCGGATGGTAATCAAACACGTATTTAAAGGTGGTGGCTGCGTACACCAGGTAGCCACCGGTGGTGTGCAGCACGCCTTTCGGCTTGCCGGTGGAACCCGAGGTGTAGAGGATAAACAGCGGGTCCTCGGCGTTCATCTCTTCCGGCTGGTGGTGGGCGCTGGCTTTGTTCATCAGCTCGTGCCACCAGAGATCGCGATCGCCGTTCCAGCCGACATCTTTGCCGGTGCGTTTAAACACCACCACTTTACCTACGCTGGTGACAGCGGGGTTAGCCAGCGCGTCGTCGACGTTTTTCTTCAGCGGGATGCTGCGCCCGGCGCGCACGCCCTCATCGGCGGTGATCACCAGGCGGGCGTTACTGTCGATAATACGGCCAGAGACGGCTTCCGGCGAGAAGCCACCGAAGATCACCGAGTGCACCGCGCCAATGCGCGCGCAGGCCAGCATCGCCACGGCCGCTTCCGGCACCATGGGCATGTAAATCGCCACGACATCGCCTTTGTTGATGCCGAGCTCTTTCAGGGTGTTGGCAAAGCGGCACACGTCGCGGTGCAGCTCACGGTAGCTAATGGTTTTGCTTTCGCTGGCGTCATCACCTTCCCAGATGATGGCCGGATGGTCGCCGCGCGTTTGCAGATGGCGATCAAGGCAGTTAGCGGCAAGGTTTAGCGTGCCGTCCTCATACCAGCGAATGGAAATATTGCCGGGGGCGAAAGAGGTGTTCTTCACCGTGCGGTAGGGTTTGATCCAGTCAAGTATCTTGCCTTGCTCACCCCAGAATGCGTCTGGGTCCTGTACCGACTGCTGATACATCGACTGGTACTGCTGGGCATTAATCAGGGTGTTTTCCGCGATGTTCGCGGGCACCGGGTATACGTGTGATTGGCTCATGGCTGGTCTCCTTGAAGATGTTAATAATATGTCAATCAATGGTTAAGTGAAGATGCGCGTTTGGCTTTGTTTTCTTTTTGCGCGGCAGATCACGTCATAACGGAATGTAATGAAATGGCAATATCACTTTGCTCAAAAGAGAAGAGGCGATGCTAACAATCTTAGAAAAATGCCCGCGAAGGTGCGCAAAAAAAGCGCAACCAGACCATTTCGTTGTTACGGGTAATTGTTCACTTTTTGCATGGCTATGCTATTTGCTCTAAGAATATTACCTTTTATAACAAAGGTTTATTTTAAGTGGCTACAGGCAGTGCTTTATCCTGTCTACTGAGCATTAAATAGACACATCTCGCGTAGGGTTGCATTCTTACCGCTGAAAATGGTACTGATTACGCGCCTGCAAAACAGGAATCAACCATCCATTACCTGCGAATTGCCCGATCCCGGTCATCCTCCTTCGAGTGTTATTCACTCCGCATGCACTACGCGGAAAGCAGGTTTTGTTAAGGAAAAATACAATATGAAAGCTGTAAAATTCAGCCTCGCCTGGCAAATTCTGGTGGCGTTGGTACTGGGGATCACCGTCGGGGCGATACTGCATAACCAGCCGGAAAACCGTGAATGGTTAGTCACTAACGTACTCACGCCGGCTGGGGATATCTTTATCCACCTGATTAAAATGATCGTGGTGCCTATCGTAATTTCCACGCTGATTGTCGGCATTGCCGGCGTCGGGGATGCGAAAAAACTGGGGCGTATTGGCGTTAAAACCATCGTCTACTTCGAAGTGATTACCACCATTGCCATTGTGACAGGTATTACTCTGGCGAACGTGTTCCAACCCGGCTCCGGCATTGATATGTCGACGCTGGCAACGGTGGACATCTCTAAATATGAAGCGACCACGCAGCAGGTGCAGAGCGGCCCGCATAGCCTGGTGACCACTATCCTGTCGCTGATCCCGCAGAATATCTTCGCGGCGATTGCCAGGGGTGACATGCTGCCGATTATCTTCTTCTCGGTGCTGTTTGGCCTTGGACTCTCTTCACTGCCGTCTGAACACCGCGATCCGCTGGTAAAAGTGTTCCGCTCAACGTCAGAAGCGATGTTCAAAGTTACCCATATGATTATGCGTTATGCCCCTGTTGGGGTGTTTGCGCTGATCTCGGTGACGGTAGCAAACTTCGGCTTTGCCTCGCTGTGGCCGCTGGCGAAGCTGGTGATACTGGTGTATGCCGCTATCTTCTTCTTCGCGCTGGTGGTGCTGGGTGGGGTGGCGCGCTTCTGCGGTCTGCGCATTACCACGCTGATACGTATCCTCAAGGATGAGCTCATCCTCTCTTACTCCACGGCCAGCTCTGAAACCGTGCTGCCGCGCATCATGGAGAAGATGGAAGCCTACGGCGCGCCGAAGTCGATCACCAGCTTTGTGGTGCCGACCGGCTACTCGTTTAACCTGGACGGTTCGACACTGTACCAAAGTATCGCCGCCATCTTTATCGCGCAGCTATACGGCATTGACCTGTCGCTGGGCGATGAGATCGTACTGGTGCTGACGCTGATGGTGACGTCAAAAGGGATTGCTGGCGTGCCGGGCGTCTCCTTCGTGGTGCTGCTGGCCACTCTTGGCAGTGTCGGAATTCCGCTGGAAGGCCTGGCGTTTATCGCTGGCGTTGACCGTATCCTCGATATGGCACGTACCGCGCTGAACGTGGTGGGCAACGCGCTGGCGGTGCTGGTGATTGCCAAGTGGGAAGATCAGTTTGATGCGAAGCAGGCGCTCGCCTATGAAGCACAGCTGAAAGCCCAGCCTACGGGCCAGTAAAAATCGCGGGCGGGTGATGCGTCACCTGCCCGTTTTGCCTCCCTCTCCAGTTTAGCCCTGGATCCTACCTCACAAATCTCGCAAAAATTTCCGTAAGTTTGATTTAAGTGCCCTGGCGTTCAGTTCCGATCTGTGAAGCGGGCATCTCATACCGCAAGGTTACTATTACGATTTATCATCAGTAAGTTAGCTGAGAATTTTTCGCTGCTATTAGTGTCGCTGTTGGTAACACTATTTTATCTTTGCCGTGAATTTCATAAAAAAATTCAGAATAATGAGTTGCCAGAAAATAAATCAAAAACTATAGATGAATAGACATTATTATCAGCAAAAGTATTAATGAGACTAATTATTGATATTAGCGCCATTTATTTATAGAGATTCTATTTATCATTTATTTTATTTGAATATTTATTCTTGTTATTAACAGGTGCCTTTCTGGGGATGTCACTCCGCACGGATGGATGAGTCTGCTGCTTCCCAAGGCCCGGCAATAAACCCTGTATGGACTCAGGGGGACTGCATTCGCCCGGAGGAAATATGCGTTACAGATTAAATCCAGTATTGTCAGGCCTGCTCGCCACTTTTAGTATTCCTCTCGCTACTGCCGATGTGCTATCTATTTATTCCCCGCTAACGAACGATAATCTTGCTAACCGACAGGCGGTAATTAATGATGGTTCCGTCGGCGCTATTACCGGTAATCAACGCTTCCAGCCCGGAACCAATGGTGCAGTCAATACCACGCTGGGCTCATTACAAAGCGCCGGGCGTATTGTTAATGACAACGGGGTGATTGGTGCCGAGCGCCTCGATCCCGGCCCGCAGAATTTCGCGATAACCATCCCCGATGCGACCACCGGCGGCAACACCACTTTCCAGGTATATAACCCCGCCAGTCTGGTGGCGCAAACCCCGGTTGGCGCCAGCACTGCGGTACCGGATATCGTCAATGTGGGTGACGATCAGTACATCAATACCCGTATTGCCGATGTCACAAACGGCACGCTAAACGTCGATATTGGGCAGCGCGGGGCACGGTCGACCGCCGCGACCAATGGCTGGACCATGGCGGCCAAGCAGAGCACGCTGTTCAACGTTGACGGTACCACCAACAGCTCAACGGTGAACTGGAATTCGAACAACCGCATCACCTTTACCGGCGCAGCCGCAGACCCCACGGTGCCGCGCCAGTTCCAGGTCACCAACGTCGCTACCTACAAGGGCTCATTTAGCGTCACCACCCTTGATGGCAAAAGTAACGCGTTTAACGTCACCAGCGCTGCCGGGCTTAAAAGCTATAACGACCGGCTGATTACCCAGCTGAAAAGCGGAAATCTCAATACTGCCTCCTACCTGACCGAATTTAACAAAGCCTTCAGTAAAACCAACCAGAATATCGACTACACCATCAGCGCGGATGACCCGAACGATGACGTGGCGCAGGCGATTGGCGACCGGGTGGTGATCGGCGCCAGCGGGGCCAGTGCGCAGGTGAATATTGCGGCGGGCAGCACGCTGGAAGTGGTCGGCGCCAACGGTGGTGCCATTCGCGCCACCGACGGGGCGACCGTGACAAATAACGGTAAAGTCTCCAGCTCCGGCGGGCTGGGCTCCGACAGCGCGGCGCTGAGCCTGAATACCGGCAGCCGCGGCACCAACTCCGCTACCGGGGTGATCAACGGCGGCTTTTACAATCGCGTCGACGGTACTGGAGTCGGGGCAACCGGCTATAACTCGAATGGCGTTAACCTGACGGGGGGCAGCACCTTCGACAATGCCGGGATTGTCAACTTCGCCAGCGGCGGCAACCCGGCGGGCGGCTCGACGGCGGCGATTAATCTGACCTCTTCCACGGCGACCAACAGCGGCAACATCAACGTCGGCGTTAATGGCTCCAGCGCCAGCGGCACCACCAGCGGCGTGGCGGTGGATACCGGCTCTGATTTTACCAACGCCCGCGGCGGGACGATCTACCTGGGTCGCGGCCCGCAGAACAGCCTGGGTGAAGAGACGGCAGAAACCGCGCTGAATCAAAGTGGGACCACCAGCGGCATTTCGGTCAGCGGCAACGGCAGCGCCATCAACCACGGTGAGATCATTATGGGTAGCAGGGTACAGAACGGCGCCGGCATGCTGGCCAGCGGCGGAGCTAACAGTACCCTGATTAACGATACCGACGGCGTGATTACCGTCAACGGCGCAGCGGCGGCTGTACCGCGGGAAAATATCGCCATGTCGGTGCTCAATGCGGGCAGCGGCGGCAATATTGAAAACCGCGGTACCATTAACCTCAACGGCGTCAACGCCACCGGGCTGAAGGTGCTGGCCACCAACGGCAATACGGCGGCAGCGCAGTCCAGCGGCACTATCAACGTTGCGGGCGGCGCGGATCCCGACAGCGGCACGCGCAACTTCGGCGTCTGGGCGGAAGGCCAGGGCAGCGGTACGGCCACGGCCAATGTCGATGGCCCGATCAACCTGACCGGTAACGGGGCCATTGGTGTCCATGCGCGCGGCAATGCGACGGTGCTGGTCAACAGCGACGCCGTACCGCGCTTCAGCCAGGGCAGCAATCAGATCGCCTTCTTCGCTTACGGCCCGAATGCCAGAATCGACGTGGCCAATAATAACGCCTTTGACGTGACCACCAGCGGCTCGACCCTGTTCCGTCTGGAGCAGGGCGCGGACTTTGCCGGTAACAACCTGTCGCTAACCGCTTCCGGCGCTAACTCCGTCGGGGTGATGGGGACCGGAACGGGGGGCACCGAGATCAACACGCAGAACGCCAGCTTTGAGGTTTCCGGCAGTGGTGCCACCGCGGTCATTATTGAAGGGGGAGCGGTGGGAAATATTGATGCCGGAACCACCATCAACCTCAGCGGCGTTAATGCTGTCGGGGCGATTGCCGACGGGCAGAAACACACCCTGGCCGGGCGCACCAGCGGCAGCCCGGTGGCCAGCACCACGCTGACCTCGCAGGCTGCCCTCAGCTCCGGCCAGACCGGGCTAACCGGACTGATTGCCCGCAACCGGGCGCAGCTCACCAACGCCGGGAATATCACTTTCACCGGCGCCGGCTCCACCGGCATCCTGGTGGAGAGCGGGGCAACGGGTACCAACAGCGGCGATATCTCGGTGACCGATGGCGGCTTCGGCATGCGCGTCAACGGCAGCGGTAGCCAGGCGACCACGGCGAACAATAGCGGCACGATTAATGTGGAAGGCGGCTCGACCAGCCAGCGCACGCGCGGCGTCAGCGCGGCCGGCACCAGGGCGGTGGCAAACCTGACGGGGGCCATTAATATGAACGGACGCGGAGCGATAGGCGCCGAGGCGCTGAACGGCGCAACGGTTAACGTGGGTAGCGCTGCAACGCCCGCGTTTAATAATAGCGATCAGATCGCCTATCACGCCGCGGGCATCGGCTCAACCATCAACAGCAGTAGCGCAACCAGCAACGTCACCACCGATCGTTCCTCGCTGTACCGCATTGACGACGCCGCCGCGCTGAACTTCGGCACGCCGGCCAATATTACCCTCAGCGGGGCAGGCAGCAGTGGCGTGATCGCCTCCGGCCCCGACAGCCTGTTTAATAGCGGCAGCAGCCAGTTCAACGTTAACGGCAACGGAGCGAATGCGCTGCGCGTCGAAGGCGGTGCCAGCGCCACGCTCGGCAGCGGCACCCGCGTGGCGCTCAACGGCGCCAGCAGCATTGGCGTACTGGTGAATAATCTGCGTACCGACCTCAGCAATGCGCTGGATGGCAGTGCAGCGCCCACCCTGGTCACCAGCAGCGCCAGCGTGAGCGCAACAGGTGCCAACAGCATCGGCTATGACGTGGCCAACGGCGCCACGCTGGTTAACGACGGTGCGGTGAATATGAACGGCGCCAACAATATCGGTATCCGCACGCGCAGCGGCAGCAACATCACCAATAACGGCGTGGTGAATGTTGCCAACGGCACCGGGCTGGATATCAGCGGCAGCGGCACCACGCTGGCGAAAGGCGGTGAGATTAACGTGGCGGACGGCGTGGCCGGGGTGCGTATCAGCGCCGGCTCCAGCCTTGCGCTAAGCGGCAGCGACACGGTGATCGCTACCAACGGCAGCGCGCATGGCATTCTGCTCGACAGCGGGGCGGCGGCGCTGAATGCCAGCGATGCCACTATCAACGTTAACGGCGGCGGCAACGGTATTGAAAACCGCGTCGAGACGCGCAGCGTGACGCTAAATAACCTGACGGTCAACGTCGCCGACGGCAGCGGCCTGCGTACCGCCGTACCGTTCGATCCCGCCTCGACGGTGACCACTAACGTCAGCGGCAGCGGCACCGGGCTGAATTTCACCCAGGCCAACGGCAGCGCAACCACCAACGATTTGATCCTCGGCAGCGGCTATCAGTTTAACGTCAGCGGCGCGGGCGGCACCGGGATCCGCGCCAATACCACCGGAGCGGTGCAGTCGGCGGCCAACGTCAATATCACCAGCGCCAGCGGCGGTTCGGCCCTGGTAGCGGGCACCGCCAGCTCGGTGCTGAACACCGGGACGCTGGTCTCCGCCAGCACCCGTGCGCCGGTAGTGGATTTACGTGGCGGCACGGCGGTGTTTGAAAACCGTGGCACCATCACGCCAGGCTCGCCTGAGGGCGTGGCGGTGGCGGGCAGCAACGCCAACGATGTGGTGCTGCTGACTAACGGTGACGTGCTGGGGGATATCAACACCGGCGGCGGCACCGATGCACTTGAGTGGACCGGCGGTACGCTGAACGGCAGCCTGACGCTGGGCAATGGTGTGAATAACCGCGCCCTGATCCAGGGCGTTGACCTGGCGCAAACGCGTCACATCACTAACGGCGGAGCAACGGGCGGTGCGTTGACCTTTGACAATATCAGCGCGCGCGGTGGCTCGTTTAGCGCGGATGATATCAGTAAAGGCACCAACCTCGGCTCGGGCTGGAGCACCATTAACTTCAGTAACAGCCAGTGGACGCTGACCGATAATCTGCAGCTGGCGCACAGCACCGTCAATATCGACAGCGGCTCCACGCTGTATGCCGGGAACGGCGTTAATCCGGTGCTGGCAGGCGGCAGCAGCAACTCGCTGACGGTGAATAACGGCGGGCTGATTGACCTGACTAACGGCAGCGGATCGCCGGGCAACTCGCTGACGATTAACGGCAATCTCGCCTCTGCAGGCGGTTCGGTGAAAATAAATACCGAGCTGAACGCAGGCGGCGCGCTGAGCAATCAGTTCAGCGATAACCTGCGGGTGACCGGCAATGCCAGCGGCACCACGCTGCTGGATGTCACCCCCACCGCGCTCAGCACGGGGGCGCTGACCGACCTCGACTTCAGCAGCTCAATTGAGAGTAATGAAGGGATTTCACTGGCGCAGGTGGCGGGTAATGCCAGCAGAGATAGCTTTGCGCTGAAGGATGGCTACCTGGCCGCCGGCCCCTGGAGCTACGGGCTGTACAGCTTCGCACCGGGCACCAGTGATGCCAGCCAGCGGCGCGTTGCCGGGGGCAGCGATAATCAGTTCTGGGACTATCGCCTGGCAAATAACTACGTCTGCGCTGGCGGTGCTGCCTGTCTGACCACCTTTAACGACTACCTCGCGCCGAATCAGGAGAGCCGCCCGGCGGTGGTGCCGCAGGTGCCTTCCTATATCTCTGCACCGGTCGGCCTGGCCTACTACACCGCGGCGATTATCGACGACCTGCATAAACGCCTTGGCGAGCTGCGCCACCAGCAGAGCCAGCAGGCGGGCGACAGCGGCGAGATGTTCGTGCGCTATATTGGCTCCAACCTGACCTGGAGCAGTAATAAGAGCTTTAAAGACTTCGGTTATGACTTCGACCTCGACTATAGCGCGCTGCAAATCGGCGGTAACCTGCTGCGGCTCGACGGCGAGAAAGACAGCCTGCGCGGTGGCCTGGCCTACACTCGCGGCAACACCCGCCTGCGCCCGGATGCGGCGGACGGTTACAGCTCCACCACCTTTGACAGCGACAGCCTGGCGCTCTATATGACCTGGCAGCGTGAAAGCGGCTTCTACCTGGATGGCGCACTGTCGTATGACTGGCACCGTGGCGAAACCGATATCCCGCGCCAGAAGGATGTGGCGAAGCTGAGAGGCAAGGGCTGGACGGCATCACTGGAGAGCGGCTACCCGTTTGAGTTTGATAACGGCGTGCGGCTGGAACCGCAGGCGCAGTTGATGTACATGCACCTGGGGATGGATGACTTCACCGATAAAGACCAGCTGACCGTGAAGTATGACAGCTACAACCAGACCATTGGCCGCCTCGGTGCGCGACTCGATCGCACCTGGACCGATGAGAGCAACCGTCAGTACACGCCTTACGTGCGCGCTAACTACTATCGCGGCTGGGGCGGTGAGTCAAAAACCCGCATTGGTGCGGAAAACCTCGACGTCAGTAACACCTTCAGCGGCGGCAACTTTGGCCAGATGTGGGAACTGGGCGTCGGTGGCACCACCACCTTTAAAAACGACATCTCGCTATATGCGGAAACCGACTACCGCAAGCAGATCGACGACAACGGGGCCAAGGGCTGGCGCTATAACGTCGGCGTGCGCTGGAACTTCTGATCGTCAGGCGGGCTGTATCACGCAGCCCGCCGTACTAAACATGCATCAGCAGTATTATAAACGTTGCCTTTAGAGTCAGTGCTGACTCTGAAGGTGTCTTAGCTGGCTCTTTTCCGCCTCTCACCGCCAAAATGTCGTTATGTCGCAATATTGCGCGCTTTGCTGGCGCGATCGCAAAATCAGGCGAACGCCGGCTAAAGATCCACGAACTCACGCCGAAAATATAAAAAAACGTAATTAATATTCTCCTCGCCAACCTTTGTTGATCCCTTTAAGGATTTAACCCATGCGTAATAATTTGCCCGTTACACAGCAAGAGTATCTGTTTGACGATCGCGCCACCCTGATGTCAACCACCGACACCCACAGCCATATCACCTATGCCAATGATGCGTTTATTGAGGCCAGCGGTTTCTCGCCGGAGGAGATTAACGGTCAGCCGCACAATATGGTGCGCCACCCGGATATGCCGCCGGAAGCGTTCGCCGATATGTGGGCGACCCTGAAGCAGGGCGAGCCCTGGACCGCGCTGGTAAAAAACCGCCGCAAGAACGGCGATCACTACTGGGTGCGCGCCAACGCCATTCCGGTGGTGCGCGACGGCGTGGTACAGGGCTATATGTCGGTGCGCACCAGGCCAACCCCTCAGGAGGTGCGCGATACAGAACGCCTGTATCAGAACTTCCGCGAGGGCAAAGCCAAAGGGCTGCGTTTTCATAAAGGGCTGATTGTCCGCACCGGCATGATGCGCTGGCGCTCGATTTTCAAAACCCTGTCGCTGCGCTGGCGTATTCGCTCGGCGCTGCTGGCCCTGCTGCCGCTGTCAACGCTTGGCGTTTGGGGGCTGGGGCTGAGCCCGGCCGCGCTGGCGATGTTTGCTGGCGGCATGGCGCTGCTGCTGCTGCTGGCTTCGGCCTGGCTGGAGATGCAGGTCTCCCGGCCGATTGAGCGCGTCTGCCGCCAGGCGCTGCGCGTGGCGACCGGGGCCGATCATAAAGTGGAGCAGATGGACCGCGTGGATGAAGTTGGCACGACGCTACGCGCCATTGGTCAGCTGGGGCTGATGTTCCGCTGGCTGGTGGATGACGTCAGCGGCCAGGCGATCAACGTGCTGAGCGCCAGCGATTCTATTGCCCAGAGCAACAGCGAGCTGAGCCGCCGCACGGAACAGGCTGCGGCCAACGTGCAGCAGACGGCGGCGACCATGAACGAGATGACTGCGACGGTGAAGAGCAACACCGAAACTGCCGCCGAAGTGAAAACCCTGTCAGCCAGCACCAGCAGTGCGGCGGTGCAGGGTGGAGAAGCGATGGCGGATATGGTGACGATGATGGCGGAAATTACCGACAGCTCGAAGAAAATCGCCAATATTACCAGCGTGATCGACGGCATCGCCTTCCAGACCAATATCCTGGCGCTGAATGCGGCGGTGGAAGCGGCGCGCGCCGGTGAGCAGGGTAAAGGTTTTGCCGTGGTCGCCGGGGAAGTGCGCAGTCTCGCCCAGCGCAGCGCCAAGGCCGCCAGCGAGATCAAACAGCTGGTGGAAACCAGCGCCGAGAAGGTGAAGTCCGGTACGCTGCACGTTAACGAGGCCGGTAAAACCATCGAAAGTATTGTCTCGCAGGTGCAAAACGTCACCGCGCTGATTGCCCAGATCAGCTCCGCCACCGCCGAGCAGGCCACTGCCATCGGTGAGATTAGCCTGGCAGTGGAAGATCTCGACAACATCACCCATCAGAATGCCGCGAAGGTGGAGGAGGGCGCGCAGGCCTCCGGCCGCATGACCCGCCAGGCCACCCGCCTGGTCGAAGCGATCAGCGTGTTCCGTTAATTGCGTAGGGGTCGGGCATGCCCGACCCGCTAAACATTTGCTATGCTGACTCTCCATCCATCCGTGAGGATCCCATGTCAGCCACCGTCGACTTCTCCTTTGCTCACCGCCCGCTGATCCCCTATGCGCACGACTATCGCCACGGCGACTGCCAGCCGACGCATCATCATAGTTGTGCGCAGCTGGTGCATACGCTGAGCGGCGTGGTGAAGGTGGAGACGCCGCAGGGGCACTGGATTGTGCCGCCGGGGCGTGGCGTCTGGCTGCCTGCTGGGGTGCCTCATGCGTTGCAGATCACCGGGGAGGTGGCGGCGCGTACACTGTTTATCGACCCACTGGCGCGCGCCGATCTGCCCGCCACCTGCCAGGTGGTACAGGTTTCGTCGCTGCTGCGTGAGCTGATCGTCAGCGCACTTGAGCTGCCGGAGGTCTATGCGCCTGCCAGCCGCGCCGAACGGATTTATGAGCTGATCCTTGATGAGATCCGCGTAATGGCCGAGCTGCCGTTTACCCTACCGGAACCGAGCAGTGACGCGCTGATTGCGCTGTGCCAGGCACTACGGGCCGCCCCGGGGGAGAGCTGGACGCTGGAGAGCAGCGCCCGGCGGATTAACGTCAGCAGCCGCACTCTGGCGCGGCGCTTTTATCAGGAAACCGGACTGCAGTTCAGTGACTGGGTGCGGCGCGCCAGAGTAATGGAGGCCCTGACGCGCCTGGCGCTCGGTGAGTCGGTGCTGGCGGTCTCACTCGAGCTGGGTTATGAGAGCCAGAGCGCCTTCAGCGCTATGTTCCGCCGCATTCTCGGCGTGGCGCCCAGCGACTACTTCCCGTCCGCCAGCTGACCCTGTGCCAGCGCATTCAGCAGCGCCTGCAGCGAGGCCCGCGACACGTCGCTGTCGATGCCCACGCCCCACGCGCTGCGGTTATCGGGAAAAGTGCAGAGCAGATAGGTGGCGGAGCGGCTGTCGCTACGCTGGCCGAGGGTGTGCTCGTAGTAATCCTGGATTGAGAACGGCACGTCAAACGCCTGGCGCAGCGCGTCAACTGCCGCGGACAACAGGCCGTTGCCACGCCCGCTAATCTGCTGCATTTTTTCCCCCTGGCGTACGCTGGCGCTGAACAGCAGTTGGCCCTGGCTATCGCTTTCGCTGCGATACTCCGCCAGCTGGAGCTGCGGCGTATCAATGCCGTACTCCCGGCGGAAAAGCTGCCAGAGCGCCGCCTGGGTCATCTCTTTACTCTCGCGGTCTGCTTCCTGCTGCACCCGCTGGCTGAAGTCCTGCTGTAGCGCACGCGGCAGGCTCAGACCGTGATTCTGCTCGATCATCCACGCGGCCCCGCTCTTGCCGGACTGGCTGTTGACGCGGATCACGGCCTCATAGCTACAGCCGATGTCTGCCGGATCGAGCGGCAAATAAGGGACTTCCCAGCGATTATCCTGCTGCTGTTTGCGTTCGGCGAAACCTTTCTTAATCGCATCCTGGTGCGATCCGGAGAAGGCGGTAAATACCAGCTCCCCGGCATAAGGATGGCGCGGATGCACCGGCAGCTGATTGCACAGCTCGACGACGTCCACCACCTGCTTAATCTGACTGAAATCGAGCTGCGGGTGTATGCCCTGGCTGTAGAAGTTGAGCGCCATCGTTACCAAGTCGACATTGCCAGTGCGCTCGCCGTTGCCAAACAGGCAGCCTTCGACGCGATCCGCACCGGCCAGCAGCGCCAGCTCGGCAGCGGCAATGCCGGTGCCGCGATCGTTATGCGGATGCACGCTGATGCATACCTGCTCACGCTGCGAGAAGTGGCGGCAGAAGTATTCAATCTGGTCGGCGTAAACATTCGGCGTGCTGACCTCCACGGTGGCGGGCAGGTTGATAATCATTGGCCGCGCGGCACACGGCTGCCACACGGCGGCGACCGCCTCGCAGATCTCCAGCGCAAACTCCGCTTCGGTAAAGCAGAAGGTTTCCGGTGAGTATTCATAGGTCCAGCGCGTCTCTGGCTGCGCTTCGCAGCGTTGGCGGATCAGGCGGGTGGCATTCACTGCCAGTTCAATAATCTGCGCTTTGCTCTGGCGGAACACCAGGCGGCGAAACACCGGCGCGGTAGCGTTGTACAGATGAACGCAGGCACTGTGCGCACCCTTCAGCGCGACGAAGGTGCGGTCGATCAGGTCGTCCCTCGCCTGAGTCAGCACCTGGAGGGTGACATCGTCGGGGATCATGCGCTCCTCAATCAGCTCGCGCACAAAGTTAAAATCGGTCTGCGACGCCGAAGGAAACGCCACCTCAATCTCTTTAAAGCCACACTGCAGCAGCAGCTGCCAGAACTGCTTTTTCCGCACGGCATCCATCGGTTCCGCCAGCGACTGATTGCCATCACGCAGGTCGGTGGAGAGCCAGCGCGGGGCCTGTCTGAGCGTGCGTCCGGGCCACTGGCGATCGGTTAACTGTAACGGAGGAAAGGGATGATACTTGTCAGCGGGGTGTTGCAGCATGGTCTGGCTCCTTGTGTTGTGAGCCGTTAGTCTGACGCGCAGCGCGGCGGCTGGCTGGCGCATAACTGACAACCTGTGGTGCAAAACTGACAGGCGAAAAACATAAAAAAAAGAGCAAACGATGAAGTTTGCCCCTTGTAACGCCCTGGTGGTGGCGTGATAGGTCTGTTATCTGTGGATAAATGATCACTGCCAGCAAGGCTGATAGAAATATCTCATTATATCCTTGCTGCTTTAATGGAGATATAGGCGTGCTTTATTATGTCAGTGGATCTGACACTGAAGGTTATAAGCGTCTTTTCTCATCAGTGCAGGAAGATTAATAGCAAAATGTGATTGATACTGCAATTTCATTTGGTACGCCATGCAGCCACTAATATGTGTTTAAATATTACCACTAAGAAAAAATGCATAACATTCAATTTGTTGGTGTTATGCATTGTGGGGTTTTTCTGAGTTCAGTATCGCGAAGGTTATTTTTCGCTTTCATCACGCGTGCAAACGACGAATAAAAGGCTATAACTGGACGTTAGCAGGCTATTAATTATTAGATGTACAGGTAACAGATATTACTCATGCACAAGAGGGAGAGACAATGAGTCAGTTCTTTATGAATCAGAAGCAGGATCTGGTCAATGAGGCGATTGAAGGGGTGCTGCAAAGCGCGGCCAGCCACAATCTGGCGCGGCTGGCGCTGGGGCCGCAGATGCGGGTGGTGGTACGCAGCGACTGGGATAAGTCGCGGGTTGCCCTGATCTCCGGCGGTGGCTCTGGCCATGAACCGGCCCATATCGGTTTTGTTGGCAAAGGCATGCTAACCGCGGCGGTCTGCGGCGATGTATTTGCTTCACCCAGCGTGGATGCGGTGCTGCACGCCATTATTAACGTCACGGGCGAAGCGGGCTGCCTGCTGATCGTCAAAAACTACACCGGCGACCGTCTCAACTTCGGCCTTGCAGCGGAAAAAGCCAAACAGCTGGGCTATCGCGTTGAGATGGTGATGGTGCGTGATGATATCGCCCTGCCGGATAATCCGCAGCCGCGCGGAATTGCCGGAACGGCGCTGGTGCATAAGGTCGCTGGCTTTGCCGCTGAGCAGGGGCAGGGGTTGGAGGCCGTCAGCGCGCTGGCGCAGCGGGCAATTGATGCGACTGCCTCTATCGGGCTGGCCTTTACCACCTGCCACGTGCCGGGGGAGGATCGTGACGATCATCGCGTCAAGCCGGGGTGCAGCGAGCTGGGCATGGGGATCCACGGCGAGCCGGGCGCCTCGACGCTGAAAACGCAGAACAGCGCGGAGATCGTGGCGGAGCTGACGCAGCGTTTAGCCAGCAAAAGTGGCAGCGGTAAGCTGGCGCTGCTGGTGAATAATCTGGGCGGTTTCTCCGCGCTGGAGATGGCTATCCTGACGCGCGAAACGCTGAAATCTGCTCTCGGTAAACAGGTGAAGCTGCTGATTGGCCCGGCAACGCTGGTCAGCGCGCTGGATATGAAAGGCTTCTCACTCTCCACCCTGCAGCTTGATGATGAGCTGGAAGCCGCGCTGTTAGCCCCGGTAGAAACCAGCGGCTGGGTGCGTGCGTTTGAACCCCGGCCGGCAAAAGAGCAGGAAGCGAAACGCGTCGCGCAGCAGCAGAACTTTACGCCTTCGGATAATGCGGCCGTGGCCGCAACGCTTCACACGCTGTGCCAGACGCTGATTGAACTGGAGAGCGAACTAAACCAGCTGGATGCCAAAGTAGGCGATGGCGATACCGGATCCACCTTCTCTGCCGGAGCGCGCAGCGTGCTGGAAGCCAGCCAGAACGGGGAGCTGCCGCTCGACCAGATGGATGCGCTGCTTACGGTGGTGGGCGAAAAGCTGGCGAACGTGATGGGGGGCTCCAGCGGCGTGCTGATGTCGATTATGTTTACCGCTGCCGGGCAGCAGTTGAAGCAGGGTAAATCGCTGGCCGGGGCGCTGACCTTTGGCCTTGAACGCATGCAGCATTACGGTGGAGCGGGCGTGGGCGACCGCACGATGATCGACGCACTCGACCCGGCGTTTGCCGCGTTAGCGGCAGGCAAAAATCTGGCCGCTGTCGCTGCCGCAGCGAAGCAGGGCGCAGACAGTACCCGCCAGATGCTCAGCGCCGCCGCCGGGCGCTCCTCCTACCTCAATCAGGAGAGCCTGAAGGACGTTAAAGATCCGGGGGCTTTCGCGGTGGAGAGCGTCTTCGCTGCGCTGGCCGCTCAGAGTTAATGTCGTGACAAGGGCCGACCGAAACAGAAGATCGGCCCCTACAACGCTCTTTTGGGTCAGTCCAAATGGTTTATCCATACGAAGGATCGGCCCCTAATGTAGGGGCTGACCCTCTTTTTCGGTCAGCCCGAAGGGGTCATCCAGCGTGCGCTCAAAGCCACGCAGACGTTTGTAGATCGACATCAGCTCGACCAGCGTGGTCCATGAGTTAATCAGGTACTGGAATGATCCACGTACCTGATCGAACACGTTAGTGATCTGTCTCATCAGCCCAAGCGTGATCGCACCGGTAACAATCGACGGGAACAGCATCAGCATGCCAAATACCGCGTCCACCTGCAGATAGAAAATACGCACGATATTGAAGTAGAGATAGTGGAAGTAGAGGCGGAAATAGTTCCTGCGCACGCCAAGGAACAGTTCACGCACCGTCGGCGGCTGCGCCCGCGATGCATCATCCTCGCCGTAGACCAGCTCTTTACGATAGGCCGCCTCCACCCGCTGATTGCGGAACGACAGCCCCGGCAGTTTGATGCCGACGATGGCCAGCAGCCCGGTGCCGAACAGCGACCACAGCACGGCGGCAATCACCAATGCATAAGGGATGCTGCCCAGAACTGGCACGGTTTTCACATGCACCGACAGCGTTACCAGCACCGGCAGGAAGGCAATCAGCGTCATAATGGCGTTAATAAAGCTGACGCCCATATCCTCCAGCGTGGAGGCAAAACGCATCGTGTCCTCCTGCACACGCTGGGCGGCACCCTCAATGTGGCGCAGGCGCGGCCAGTACTGCATGTAGTAATTGTTCATCGCCGTGCGCCAGCGGAACACGTAATGGCTGATAAAGAACAGATTTATCGTGTTAATTGTTACGTAAATCAGGGCGATGTAGAGAAACGTCCTGGTTAACGCGTAGAGGGTGGTCAGCTTAACGGTATTGGGATGCGCCATCGCCTGCTGAATGAGATCGAAAAAAGGCTCATACCAGCTGTTGATTGCCACGCCCAGTTCTACCGAAAACCAGGTAATGAAGATAATCAGCGCGCTGCCAAGTATTGACCAGTATTGCCACGGGTGCGGGCTGGCAATAAACCAGAAACCGGCAAACAGCAGCGTGACCAGCAGGTAGTAGCTGTAGATTGCGAGCATCGATGGGGCAATAAAGCGTGAAACGTTATTCGGTAAAGGCCCGTCGGCAACCGGGGAGAAATGCATCAGGTGAGCGAACAGGCTGTCGGCATAGCCGAACCACAGCAGTATCGCCAGCAGGCTCCAGATTGCCGCACTGCTGAAGAACAGCGCTGGCCTGGGGAAAAAGGATTTAAACATAGGCACTCCGCTGTCAATGTTTGATGGTTATACCCTGATTGACTGTGAGTAATCTCACTGCGGTTGTATCTATTAATTTCAGTGGTGAAGCCTGAACGTTTGAATAAGTTATTTATACCTTTTTTAACTCAATTTCATTTATTTTATAAAAGCCAACAGACAAATTTCCCACATAAATATAAGCGCAGCGGCAAGTTTATTTTTTTTCAGCGCTGAATGTTTGTTAAACAAAGCCGATAACGATCAATGAACCGCAGTGCTGAAGCGGAAATTGCTTGAATTGGCTGATGTTTTCGGTTTATACCCGTGTGGTTTTAACACACATAAAACAGGGTACCTGCGGCGAAAGAGCGCGTGGGACGGTAATTTTTACGTCAGTTAATGGCGTATTGCAGCGTTGCGCATATTTTCTACTGTGGGGAAAATGACGGCCAGCGCCCAGGCGAAAATAATAATGAATGAAGACTCTGATGTCATGTACCGTCTACTGGTACAGAGCGTGGTTGACTACGCCATATATATGCTGACGCCAGAAGGTAACGTCGCTAACTGGAATCCGGGCGCGCAGCGCGCCAAAGGATACCGCCCTGATGAGATCGTCGGGAAAAACTTTAGCTGTTTCTACAGCACTCAGGATCGGCTGGACAAAGTACCGGAGAAGAATCTGGCCACCGCTTACCGAACCGGGCGCTTTGAAGAGCAGGGCTGGCGCTACCGAAAAGACGGCAGCGCGTTTTGGGCAAACGTAGTCATTGATGCGGTACGCGATGATGACGGCAAGCTGATTGGTTACGCCAAGATCACCCGCGATTGCACCGAGGTGCGCGAGTACGAACAGCAGATCCTGCGTGGGAAAGATCTGGCCGAGCAGAACAGTGAAAAAATGGCCTCGCTGTCAAAATTCCTCGACATTATCGTCGCCAATATTCCGTCCAGCGTGATTGTTGAGGATGTGGTCTCGCGCGAGATCCTGCTGATCAACAGCAAGGCGCAGCAGCTGCTTGGCGGCACGCAGCGCCAGTTTATTGGCAAGCGCGCGCCCGACTGCATGACGGCGGAAATGGGCGAATATTTTATGCAGCTCTCCGATGCGGCGCAGCGCAAGGAGGGGACGCAGCGCAACGAACGTCTGCTGAACACGCCGGGCGGCGAGCGTATTCTGAATACCACCGCCACCATTATTCGCGGCAACGACGAACGCCATAACTACGTGCTGCTGATCGCTGACGACGTCACCGATCAGCGTGCGGCGGATGCGCGCATCCACCATATGGCGCACCACGATAACCTCACCAGCCTGCCGAACCGCGTGCTGTTTAGCCAGCGCCTGACCGCCGCGCTGCGCGAGGATCGCGATGCCCGCCGGCTGACCGCCACGCTGGGGCTGGATCTTGATAACTTCAAAAACGTTAACGACGCGCTCGGCCATCAGGTCGGCGACGAGCTGCTGCGTTCGGTGGCGGTGCGTCTGCACTCGGTGCTGCGCGACCAGGATACGCTGGCGCGCAGCGGCGGCGATGAGTTCTCTGTCGTGCTGCCGGGGCTGTCGCATCAGCAGGAGGCGGAAGTGGTCGCCAGCCGCCTGATCGAAACCATTCGTCCGCCGTTTAACGTGGACGGGCACAACCTCTCCGTCGGGCTGAGCATCGGTATTGCCATCGCCGACAGCGGCATGACCACCCCGGACCAGCTGCTGCGCTGCGCGGATATGGCGCTGTATGAAGCCAAGCGCAACGGGCGCAACCGCTTTGAACACTTCACCGCTGCAATGGGCGATATAGCGCAGAAGCGTCGGGTCATCGAGAGCGACCTGCGCGAGGCGCTCACCAGCCGCCAGCTCAAGCTTTACTATCAGCCGATCACTAACAATCTGCATCAGGAGATCATCGGCTATGAAGCGCTGATGCGCTGGCATCACCCGCAAAAGGGCACCATCATGCCGATGGACTTTATTCCGATAGCCGAAGAGACCGGCCTGATCCACAGCCTGGGGGCTTACGCGCTGTATGAAGCCTGCCGCGAGGCCGCTACCTGGCCTGGCGATCAGAGCGTGGCGGTCAATCTGTCGCCGCTGCAGTTTAAAAACAGCGCCCTGGTGTCGGTGGTGGAAGCGGCGCTGAAAGATTCCGGGCTGGCCCCGCATCGTCTGGAGGTGGAGATCACCGAATCGGTGCTGCTGGATAACACGCTGGTCAATATCCATATTCTGCAAAAGCTTAAGGCGCTGGGCGTGCATATTGCGCTGGATGATTTCGGCACCGGCTATTCATCGCTCAGCTACCTGCGCTCATTCCCGTTCGATAAGATCAAGATAGACAAGTCGTTTATCAATGATATGCATGACAGTCGGGAAGCGCTGGCGATTATCCGGGCGATTACCGGCATGAGCCGCAGCCTGGATATTCAAATCACCGCCGAAGGGGTGGAGAGCAACGAGCAGTTCGAACGGCTGAAAGCGGAAGGGTGCACCCTGTTCCAGGGCTACTACTTTGGCCGCCCGCAGCCGTCGGAGAGCCGTTTGCAGCAGTTTTAACTGTTGCGGGTCGGGCATGCCCGACCCCTCCAGTCGGGCACTGTGCCACGCCAGTGAAATTTAAATATTCTCCAGGTTAATTCCGCGCGTTTTCGGCCCGAAAATGCCGATGGTTAGCATCACGATCAGCATGCTGACCACGATAAATGCGATCACCCCCTGGGTGCCCGCCGCCTGCAAAATCATGCCGATAATCAGACTGCTAAACACCGTCGACAGGCGGCTGAAGGAGTAGCAGAAGCCGACCGCACGGGCGCGAATATAGGTCGGGAACACCTCGGTCTGATAAGCGTGATAGCTGTAGGTCAGCCAGGCATTGGAGTAAGTAATGCAGAAGCCGCAGAGGATCAGCATCAGCGGATTATTCTGCAGCGCGAACAGCGTGCCGAACACCACCGTCATCAGCGACGACAGAACGATCTGCCACTTGTTCTCAATCTTATCGGCGTAGCGGCTGCAAATCAGCGAGCCGAGCGGGTAGGCAAGGGTAATAAAGAATGCGTACAGCAGGCTGTGGGTGATGCTCGCGCCTTTGCCGGACAGCAGCGCGGGCAGCCAGTTGCCGAAGCCGAAGAAACCAATCGCCTGGAAGATATTCATCACCACCAGCATCAGCGTGCGCTGGCGGTATTGCGGCGCCCAGATATCGCGAAAACGGCCTTTACGCTGGCTGATTTCTGCCGTTTCAATCTCTTGTGGATGTGGGGCGCTGTCCGCCGCGCCGCAGCGAATTTCCATCGCGCTGACCACCTGATGCGCTTCCTGATGGCGCCCCTGCTGCGCCAGCCAGCGCGGAGACTCCGGCAGGTTCTTGCGTACCAGCCAGATAACCATTGAGCAGACCGCACCGGCTATCACCACCCAGCGCCAGCCTGTCAGGCCAAGAATGGTCTGCGGCACCAGCCACCAGGACATCAGCGCCACCGCCGGAACCGATAAAAACTGTACAAAGAAGGCGAAGGCAAAGGCTTTGCTGCGCAGGCGCGTCGGGACACATTCAGTGAGATAAGTATCGATGGTCACCAGCTCAATTCCCAGCCCGACGCCGACCAGAAAGCGGCAGAAGATGATCCACTCCGCCTGATTCTGAAACGCCATCAGCAGTGAAAAACAGCCGTACCACGCCAGGGCAAACATAAACGTCAGGCGGCGGCCAAAGCGATCGGCGTAAGGGGCCAGCAGACTGGCCCCGAAAAACAGCCCGAGGAAGGTCACGGAAGCAAATGCGGCCTGGTCAGATATGCCAAATACGCCGAGATCGCCAACATGAAATATGCCTCCGGCGATTAAACCTGAACTGATATAGCCCGTCTGGAACAGATCGTAGAGTTCGAAAAAACCGCCAAGTGAGAGTAAGGCAATAAAGCGCCACAGCCCGGCAGAAGCGGGAAGGGCATCGATGCGTTCAGATAATTTATTGTTATTAAAGGGTTTATGTTGCGGTTCGGGCATCCCTGGGGCGCAGGCTTCACTCATGTTACGTTCCTGATAATCATTGCACGGTAAAATAATTTTCCATGCTAATAGTTAGCAGTAAAATTTAAATTTTGAATTACGCCCCGTAAGCAGAAAAATAAGCATAAAAAATGGCAATGGCCGTTTTGCTGCTATTTCTTCCTGTTTCATCCGCCAGGCGTTCAGACTGAAGCTTGCGCAGTTGTTAATGATTTTGTGCCATTTTGTTTCCATACCCTCACGCTTTTCCCCGGTTACTGTTACAATCTGCATTATTGTTACCGGTAACAAACTGCCGGTAAATACCGGCCTGGTAAAAAAGCAGGCGGCGACTCACTATTGTCCCTACACTTTGTGTCACTAAACTTTTTGTCATTAAAAAATCGACCCCCCATTTTAATCAGCCCCCTGTGCTGGTTCGAGAAGGCAATGTCATGTCAGAGCAAAAAACCGGAAGCACGCGCAGAGACTTTCTGCTGAAAACTATCACCCTCGCCCCGGCGATGGCGATTGGCTCCGCAGGGCTGGGTTCACTGGCCGCCGCTGCGCCCGCCGTGGCGAAAGAGGCCGCTAAAACCGGGCCACAGCAGGCGCGCGAGTACCAGCCAACGTGGTTCACCCCCGAAGAGTATGCCTTTCTGCAGGCCGCCGTTGCGCGTCTGATCCCGGCCGATGAACGCGGCCCTGGCGCGCTGGAAGCGGGCGTGCCCGAGTATATCGACCGCCAGATGAACACCCCGTATGCCACCGGCGCCAACTGGTACATGCAGGGGCCGTTCCACCCGGATGCCGATAAAGCGCTGGGCTACCAGCTGCCATTGACCCCGCGTGATATCTATCGCCTGGGCCTGGCCGATGCCGATGCGCTGGCAAAACAGCAGCATGGCAAGGTGTTTGCTGCGCTAAGCGGCGAGCAGCAGGATGCGCTGTTACAGGCGCTGGAAGCGGGCAGCGTGGAGCTGAAACAGCTGCCTGCCAAAACCTTTTTCTCCTTCCTGCTGCAGAACACCCGCGAAGGGTTCTTCAGCGACCCGATCCACGGCGGCAACCAGGGGCTGGTCGGCTGGCAGCTGATTAACTTCCCCGGCGCGCGCGCTGATTTTATGGACTGGGTGGAGCGCGGCGAGCAGTATCCGCTGCCGCCGGTGTCAATTCGTGGGGAAAGAGCATAACCATGGCAAACGTACAGAAGAAAGTAGATGCGGTAATCGTTGGTTTCGGCTGGGCCGGGGCGATTATGGCCAAAGAGCTGACCGAAGCCGGTCTTAACGTGGTGGCGCTGGAGCGCGGCCCGCATCGCGATACCTATCCTGACGGTGCGTATCCGCAGGTGATTGACGAACTGACCTATAACATTCGTAAAAAGCTGTTCCAGGATCTGTCAAAAAGCACCGTGACCATCCGTCATAACTCCGCGCAGACCGCGCAGCCGTATCGTCAGCTGGCGGCATTCCTGCCCGGCACCGGTACCGGCGGCGCGGGCCTGCACTGGTCCGGCGTGCATTTCCGCGTCGACCCGATGGAACTGCGCATGCGCAGCCATTATGAAGAGCGCTACGGCAAAAACTTTATCCCGGAAGGGATGACCATCCAGGACTTCGGCGTCACTTACGACGAGCTGGAACCCTATTTCGACCAGGCCGAGAAGGTGTTCGGCACTTCCGGTTCAGCCTGGAGCGTAAAGGGTAAAGTGGTCGGTCAGGGCGGCAAAGGCAACCCGTTTGCCCCGGACCGCTCCAGCCCGTTCCCGCTGCCCGCGCAGAAGCGCACTTACTCGGCGCAGCTGTTTGCCCAGGCGGCGGAAAGCATTGGCTACCATCCGTACGACCTGCCTTCTGCCAATACCTCCGGCCCGTATACCAACACCTACGGTGCGCAGATGGGGCCGTGCAACTTCTGCGGCTACTGCAGCGGCTATGCCTGCTACATGTATTCCAAAGCCTCGCCGAACGTCAACATCCTGCCTGCACTGCGTCAGGAGTCGAAGTTCGAGCTGCGCAATAACGCTTACGTCCTGCGCGTTAACCTGACGGACGACAAGAAGCACGCGACCGGCGTCACCTATGTTGATGCACTGGGGCGTGAAAACGAACAGCCTGCTGACCTGGTGATCCTCTCCGCGTTCCAGTTCCACAACGTGCATCTGATGCTGCTGTCCGGCATCGGCAAGCCGTACGATCCGGTGACGAACGAAGGCACCGTCGGGCGCAACTTCGCCTATCAGAACATCTCCACCATCAAAGCGTTCTTCGATAAAGACGTGTTTACCAATAACTTTATCGGTGCAGGCGGCGCGGGCGTTGGGGTGGATGACTTCAACGGCGACAACTTCGACCACGCGCAGTATGGCTTCGTTGGCGGTTCGCCGATGTGGGTGAATCAGGCGGGGGTCAAGCCGATCTCCGGCCTGCCGACCCCTCCGGGCACGCCGAACTGGGGCAGCAAGTGGAAAGCGGCGGTGGCCGATCACTACACCCACCACGTGTCGATGGATGCCCACGGCGCGCATCAGTCGTACCGCAATAACTACCTCGACCTCGATCCCAACTACAAGGATATCCACGGCCAGCCGCTGCTGCGTATGACCTTCGACTGGCAGGAAAACGACATCAAAATGTCGCAGTTTATGCACGGTCGCATGCACAAGATTGCCGAAGCGATGAACCCGAAATTGATCAGCGGTGCGCCAAAAATGCCGGGCGCGCACTTCGACACCACCGTATATCAGACCACGCATATGAACGGCGGCGCGATCATGGGTGAAGATCCAAAAACCAGCGCGATTAACCGTTATCTGCAGAGCTGGGACGTGCCGAACGTCTTTGTGCCGGGCGCCTCCGCTTTCCCGCAGGGGCTGGGCTACAACCCGACCGGTATGGTGGCGGCGCTGACCTACTGGTCGGCGAAGGCGATTCGTGAACAGTACCTGAAAAACCCGGGTCCACTGGTGCAGGCATAAGGATAAGCAGATGAAAAAGTTACTTCTTATTGCCCTGCTGCCGGGCATGCTGGCGTTTAACGCGCTGGCCGATGATAGCGCGGCGGCTGAAATTCAGCGCGGTGAGTATCTGGCGCGCGCCGGGGACTGCGTGGCCTGCCACACCAAAGCGGGCGGCGAAGCTTTTGCCGGTGGCCTGCCGATGGCAACGCCTATCGGCACCATCTACTCCACCAATATCACCCCGGACAAGCAGAGCGGGATTGGCGGCTACAGCTATGACGACTTCCAGAAAGCGGTGCGTCACGGCGTGGCGAAAAACGGCGACACGCTCTACCCGGCGATGCCTTACCCGTCCTACGCGGTGGTCAGCGACGAGGATATGCAGGCGCTTTACGCCTACTTTATGCACGGCGTTAAGCCGGTGAACCAGGCGAACAAAGAGAGCGACATTCCGTGGCCGCTGTCGATGCGCTGGCCGCTGGCGATCTGGCGCGGAGTGTTTGCGCCGGACGTGAAGGCCTTCCAGCCGATCAAAGGGCAGGACCCGGTGCTGGCGCGTGGCCAGTATCTGGTTGAGGGCCTGGGCCACTGCGGCGCCTGCCATACGCCGCGCAGCATCACCATGCAGGAAAAAGCGCTGAACAACGAGGAAGGCAGTGATTACCTCTCCGGCAGCAGCGCGCCCATCGACGGCTGGACCGCGAGCAATCTGCGCGGTGATGGCCGCGACGGGCTGGGCCGCTGGAGTGAAGATGACCTGGTGCAGTTCCTGCGCATGGGCCGTAACGATCGCACCGCGGTATTTGGCGGTATGACCGATGTGGTACAGCACAGCCTGCAGCATCTGACGCCGGAAGATGCGACCGCGATTGCACGCTACCTGAAATCGCTGGGGGCTAAAGATCCCAACCAGGTGGGCTTCACGCCGGATGATGCAGTGGCGAAAGCGCTGTGGAAGGGCGACGACAGCAAAACTGGCGCATCAGTCTATGTTGACAGCTGCGCGGCCTGCCATAAAACCGACGGCAGCGGCTACCAGCGCTTCTTCCCGGAGCTGCGCGGTAATCCGGTGGTGCTGGCGGAAGATCCGACTTCGCTGATCCATATTGTGCTGAGCGGCGCACAGCTGCCGGGCGTCAAGGATGCGCCTACCACTATCACCATGCCGGCCTTCGGCTGGCGTCTGAACGACCAGCAGGTCGCAGACGTGGTGAACTTTATCCGCACCAGCTGGGGCAATACCGCGAAGTCTGCGGTGTCAGCCAGCGACGTGGCGAAAGTGCGCAAGGATGAAGCGGTGGTCAATCAGCAGGGCAATGTTGATGTGGAGAAGTTGACGCCATAACGTTGAGCTGGCCTTGCGGGTCGATCGGAAAAGAGGATCGACCCCTACGGTTCGTGGGCATGTCCGGTTCGGAAAACCCGGCCGTTGTAGGGGCGGACCTTCTGTTTCGGTCCGCCCGTCAAAGGGCACGCTATTGCCCGTAATACGCCCCTGTCCCATGTTTACGCAGATAATGCTTATCCAGCAGCACCTGCTGCATATCGCGCATCCCCGGCGTCAGCTGGCGCGAGAAAATCCCCATATAGGCAATCTCCTCCAGTACCACCGCGTTATGCACCGCATTCTCCGCGCTGCTGCCCCAGGCAAACGGGCCGTGGGCGTTGACCAGCACCGCCGGGATCGCCGTCGGACTGATGCCGCGTGACTGGAAGGTATCAATTATCACCTCGCCGGTGTTGTGCTCATAATTCTCCGCGATCTCCTGCGCTGTCATCAGACGCGTGCAGGGAATGGTGCCGTAGAAATAGTCGGCGTGGGTGGTGCCCCAGGCGGGGAGATCCAGCCCGGCCTGCGCCCAGATAGTGGCGTGGCGCGAATGGGTATGAACAATGCCGCCGATATCGCTAAACGCACGGTACAGCGCCAGGTGGGTCGCGGTATCAGAAGAGGGCTTCTTGCTGCCCTCCACGGTGCGGCCGCTTTCCAGCTCTACCACCACGATATCGTCAACCGTCATGCCGTCATACTCCACCCCGGAAGGCTTGATCGCTACCAGCCCGCGATGACGGTCAATGGCGCTGACGTTGCCCCAGGTGAAGGTCACCAGACGGTGGCGTGGCAGTGCCAGATTGGCCGCCAAAACCTGCTGTTTCAGTGTTGATAAGCTCATTGTAAGCCTCCTTCCTGCATTTTCTGTTCAATCCAGCGCCGTGCCTGCACAATCTCAGCCACCGGCTCCTCGGCTTTTTCTGTCCACATCTCAATCAGAAACGCGCCACGATAGTTCAGCTGTTTCAGCGTGCGGAACACCCCAACAAAATCGACGCACCCCTCACCAAACGGTACGTCGCGAAACTGCCCCGGCGAACTGGCGGTGACGGGCTGCGTGTCTTTCAGATGGATAGCGGCAATACGGTCAATGCCCAGCGCCAGCTCGGCGGCGACGTCATTGCCCCAGGCGGTCAGATTGCCGACGTCGGGATAGACGGTGAACCACGGCGAGGCCTGCTGCTTATCCCACTGTTTCCACTTGCTGATGGCGTTCATAAATTCGGTATCCATAATCTCGACAGCCAGCATCACCTGCGCGGCTGCGGCGCGATCGACCGCCCAGGCGAGCCCTTGCGCGAAGCGCGCCACCGTGCCCTCGTCATGCGCTTCGTAGTAAACGTCGTAGCCCGCCAGCTGGATGGTGCGGATGCCAACGTCCGTTGCCAGCTGGATCGCCTGCTCCATCAGGCTATAGGCCTGCTGGCGGATCGCCGGGTCGTGGCTGCCAAACGGGAAGCGGCGGTGGCCCGAGAGGCACATCGACGGGATAGTCACTCCGGTTTCCATCATTGCGTTCACCAGCGACAGGCGCTGCTCTTTGCTCCATTGCAGGCGCGACAGCCGCAGATCGGTCTCGTCCACCGACATCTCGACAAAGTCGAAACCGCAGGCTTTTGCCAGGGCCAGACGTTCCGGCCAGCTCAGATGAGGCGGCAGGGCTTTTTCATAAATTCCCAGCGGATGTTGGCGCATAGTTATTGTCCCCAGATGCTGGCAATGGCCTGATGGAAGTCGGCGGCGGCCGCGCGCCCGTCGGCACTTTCGCTGAGTGCCCGCCCGACGATAAATGCCTTCACGTCGATATTTTTAAACTGCGGCAGCTCGTCCGGGGTAATGCCGCCGGTGACCGACAGGGCAAAGCCCAGATCGGACAGGGCTTTCATCGCATCCAGATCCTGCTGGCTCCACTGCTGGCCGCTGGCCTGGGCATCGCGTCCGCGGTGGTAAATGGCCTGCGTCAGGCCCAGCTCGCGCCAGCGCTTAGCCTCAGCCAGCGTCCAGTGGCCGAACAGCTCAATCTGGATATCGCCCTGATGCTGATGGGCCACCTCCAGCGCGCTGGCAAAGGTCGCCAGCGGGGCTGCGCAGATCACCGTCATCCAGTTGGCCCCGGCTTCAAACGCCAGCGTCGCCAGCGTCGCCCCGGCATCCGCCACTTTAAAATCGGCCACCAGGGTTTTAGCGGGCAACTGCTGGCGCAGCTGGCGCACCGCGTCTATCCCGGAGCTGAAGCACAGAATGGTGCCGGCTTCGACAATATCGACCTGCTGATGCAGGCGCTGTGCCGTCTCGAGCGCGGCATCCAGCCGGGTGTGGTCGAGGGCCAGCTGAAGCTGGGGAACCCGGGAACGGCTCATGATGTCACTCCTTGTGTGGCGATCAGCGCCGCCAGTAGTTGCTGATAACGTTGATATTTTTTCTGATACAGCGCATGACGCTCGCTATCGGGCTGGTAGCTCAGGATTTCGGGTACCAGCGCCTGCTGTGCCTGTTGCAGCGAGGCATATGCCCCGGTGCCGGTCATTGCCGCCAGCGCTGCGCCCAGGCAGCCACTCTCTTCGATCTGAGGGATCTCCACCGGCAGGCCGCTGGCGTCGGCAAACATTTGCATCCACACCGCCGAGCGCGTCGCCCCCCCGCTCAGACGCAAGGCCTTGACCTGCGGGAAGCGTGTCAGAATGCGATTGAGATGGGTGAGGTGGGAGAACACCACGCCTTCGTAGATGGCCTGCACCAGGTGGCCGCGCTGGTGGCCCGCCTGCATGCCGAAGAAGCTGGCGTGCAGGTCAGCCCCGGCGTTGCAGCCGTAGAGGAACGGCAGGAACAGCAGGGAACTCGCGGCTGGCGGCAGTTCGGCCACCCACTGATTCAGCTGGTGGTAGTCATCGATGCCCCACTGCTGGCAGAACCACTCCAGATTGGCGGCCGAGGTTGGGCTGGCTTCGTGAATAATGTACTGTCCGTCAATGGCATAGCGGCCGTAGACAAAGCGATAATCGGCTTCGTCGCTGATGCGGTCGGTAATCCCGCTGGTCACCGACCAGGTGCCCATGACGGCGTTTAGCCGGGTATCGTCATGCAGCCCGGCGCACAGCGCGGTAGACACCACGTCGAACAGCCCGCCGACCACCGGCGTCCCGGCACGCAGTCCGCACAGGGCGGCCGCTTCAGCGGTGACATAGCCCGCAGTGTCCGTCGGCCCGACAATCGGCGGCAGGGCAGGCAGAATGTCGCCGATGCCGAGAGTTTCTGCCAGCGCGGCAGACCAGCCGCCCTGCTGCATGTGGTACAGGTTGGATTCGGAAATATTGGTCTCTTCACAGGCCAGCTCTCCGGTCAGGCAGTAGCGCAGATAGTCATGGGCCATCAGCACACTGCCGATCGCCGCGTAGCGCTGCGGTTGATGCTCCTTCAGCCAGCGCAGCAGTGACACGGGATGCCCGGTCCATAACGTCTGTCGGGTGAGCGGATAAAGCGTCTGCGGCATGCCGTCACGCTGCCACTGCTGCACCAGCGCCAGCGCCCGGCGATCGGAGGAGAGCATGCCGTTACCCAGCGGCTGCTGCTGTTTATCCAGCAGAAACAGCCCTTTGCCCTGCGCCGAAATGCCCACTCCGGCAATCTGTGCCGCATCCAGCCCGCTGCGTTTCAGCACCTCTGCGATGACCCGTGCGGCCTGCTGCCAGAGCAGCGGCATATCGCGCTCGGCCCAGCCCGGTTGCGGTACCCGTACTGGCAGCGTCTGTCGTGCCACCGCGCGCTCGCCGCCCTTTGCGTCATACAGCCCGGCCTTAATAAAGGTGCCGCCGCAGTCCAGCCCTAACCAGTAGTTCATGCGGCCTCCCGTTGCTGCGCATCGCAGCGGGCTGGCAGCGTCAGCGCCAGCAGTGAGGCAATCGCCAGCGCGATCGCCAGGCTGTAGACTCCGGCATCTTTGCTGTACGCCACGATTAACACCCCGACCATATAGGGGCCGCAGAAGCCACCGAGGTTGCCCAGGGCGTTAATCACCCCGCGCGCACCGCCGGCCACTTCGGCATTAAACAGGCGTGGAGGAATGCTCCAGAACACCCCAGCCGCAGACTGGATAAAGAAACCGCAGCCGACCAGCGCTGCGTAAGACCACCAGATATGCGCTTTCAGCAGTACCGACAGCGCCATACACAGGGCAAAACCGGCCAGCGGAAGGGCGACGAACAGTTTGCGGCGTCCGGTGGCATCCGACAGCGCGGAGAACAGGAACATGCCGAAAATCGCGCAGACATAGGGAAGGATCGCCAGCCAGCCGACCTGCTCCAGATTGCCGTGGGTCAGCCCTTTGAGAATGGTGGGCAGCCACAGGGTGTAGCCGTAGATCCCGGTCTGGTAGAAGAAGTTCACCAGGATCAGCCGCCACATCACCGGCTCACGCATCACCTGACGCAGTGAGGCTTTGCGGGTGTTTTGGCCTTTGATCAGCAGCTGCTCGTCGTGCAGGGTTTTGATCAGATACTGTTTTTCCGCTGCGGAGATCCACTTCGCCTCCTGCGGGCGGTTGCTGATGGTGAAATGCCACAGTCCCATGACAAACAGCGACAGTACACCCTCAACGAAGAACAGCATGCGCCAGTCCCAGGCGGTAATGATCCAGCCGGAGAGCGGGGCGGTGAGGATCCCGGCGATCGGCACAAACATGATCACGATGGCGTTGGCGCGGCCGCGCTCGGCATCGGGGAACCAGTTGCCGATCATCGTCAGCACCACCGGTAACATCCCGCCTTCGGAAACCCCCAGCGCAAAACGCAGTGCCAGCAGCTGATACTGATTGGTGGCGAGGCCGGTCAGCAGGGAGATTACCGCCCAGGCCAGCAGTGACCAGCCGATAAAGCGTTTACCGTTGCCGTAGACCGCCAGCTTGCCCCCCGGCACCTGTAAGAACAGATAACCGATAAAGAAGATGCCCCCGGCCAGTCCGGCCATTGAGGCGCTGATGCCGAGATCGGCATCCATCCCGCCCGGCATGGCAAAGGCGATATTGACCCGATCCATATAGGAAATAATGCAGGTGATCAGGATTGGCGGAATGATCCGCAGCCAGCGCAGAGACGGGATCCCTTCGCGGGCGAGGGTGGTAGACGTCAGGCTCATAGCGATCCTCTTTTAGTCAGCGAGATCGGCCACAGGGACCTTTACCACCACCTTGCGGATGGCCTCAGGGGCATGCAGCGCGCAGTTTGGGCGGTGAATATCCTGCGGGAAGAACACCGCGAAGTTTCCCGGCTGCATCAGCACCAGGGTTTCATTCGGGGCATTCTGGTAAAAGATGATGTCGCGCACGTCATCATACGGCTGGTGGATCGCCGGTTCCGCTCCCCCGGTGGAGACGCCCATCAGCTCATTGCCGCAGACCAGGTACTGCACATCGATAAAGTGCCGGTGCGCCTCCGGGTAGTTATCGCCGTGTGGGGCGGTTTGCAGGTCAAGCACCTGCACCTGCCAGCCGGTTTGGCTGTCCTGGTAACGCCCGGCGGCCATAGTGGCCAGATCGTGGCGGGCTAAATAGTCGATGGCGCGCGCAATCGCAGGCGGATAGTGGCGGGCATCGGTGTTGTTGATGTGGCCAAAAATCATGGTGTGTGCTCCCGTTACAGTGCCTGGATGCGTGCCCAGACGCGTTCATCTACCGGAATGCCGAGGCGCTGGTTTTCAGCGCGAATACCGGGGAACTTGTGGCCCGGCAGGCGGATCGCCTGCTGGTCGGCGCGATCGGCACCGGTAATCGATGCGCGGATGCGCGCCAGCTTGCTGTCGCGGGTGGCGCCGTCGATCAGGCGATCGACATCGATGGCGATAAAGACCTGGGAGATGCCAAATTCGTCGCCGTTGTCCTCGGTCACTGCGGTCACGGAGGCCCCGTTAGAGAGCAGGGTGGCGACCATATCCAGCACGATTGAGAGCGCAGAACCTTTCCAGTAGCCCATGGGTAAAATGCGGCGATTTTCTTCTATCGTGGCGGGATCGCGAGTGTATTGGCCGTCATTGTCAAAACCGCCGTCGACCGGCAGGGTTTTGCCCGCCAGGCGGTTCACTTCCAGCATGCCGTAGGAGAACATCGACATCGACATATCGACCATGGTGATCGGTTCGCCCGGCACGGCAACGATCAGCGGGTTGGTGCCGATGGCGCAGCTTTTGGCCCCCCACGGCGGCATAACCGCAATGGAGTTGGTCCAGCAGACGCCGATATAGCCTTTTTCTGCTGCCTGCCAGCCGTAGCTGCCGCCGCGCATCCAGTGGTTGGCATTACGCAGCGCCACCAGACCGATCCCGTGGCCGTCGGCCAGTTCAATGGCGCGATCCATCATGCTGCGGGCGGTGAGATTGCCTATCGCACGGTGCGCATCCCACTGTTCGATCGCCCCCAGCGAGAGGATCTTTTCGGCTTCTGCCTGCGGCACGATATGCCCGGCGTCCAGCTGCTGGATAAAGCGGGGAAAACGATTCACCCCGTGAGAGTAAACGCCGCTCTCGCTGGTGTCAGCGAACAGGGTGGCACAGCTTTCGGCTTTCTCTGCTGGCACACCGCGCGCCAGTAACACCCGCAGAAACTCCTGTTTCAACTGCTGATAGCTGATTCTCATACTGCTGTTTCTCCCCGGAGATGGCTTTATTTCAATATATGGAATGTCGTTCCAAATAAATCCTATGCGCCTGACGAGGACAAGTCAAAGAAATGAGCTGTGATTTTGTCTTTATAAAACAGTGAGATAAAAATAGTGTTGGGTTCTGTGATCGGTAACACATCGGGTGAAATCGTGGCGTGGGGAAGCCGGGTCAGGCATGCCTGACCCCGACAAAAAAACGCATCGCGGCCATCCCTTACCGTAAGGGCGTGGCACGCCTTGCCCGGCCGTTAACCGATGATCGCCCGGTACAGCGAGGTGGTGGCGGTGATATACAGCTCATTACCCTGCGGGCCGCCGAGGGTGCAGTTTGACACCCGTTCCGGCACCGCGATCTTGCCGCGCGTCACGCCTTTGCTGTCGAAAATAATCACCCCGTCGGCGCAGCTACAGTAAACATTGCCGCGCGGATCCACGCAGAAGCCATCCGGAAAACCGGGGGCCACCTCGGCAAACAGCCGCCCGCTGCCCAGCTCCCGACCATCTACCGGATAGACCCTGAGCTGGCGGCGACCCAGCGTCGGGAAGTCAACCACCGACATATCCGCGACATACAGCAGGCTTTCATCGGGCGAAAAGGCCAGCCCGTTGGGGCGTTGCAGATCGCTGGCGGCGATGGTCAGCCGCTGTTCGTTCGGATCGAAGCAGTAGAGATAACAGCCGATCACCTGGCTGTGCGCGTGATAGCTTCCTCGTCGCTGACGATGCCGTAGGGCGGATCGGTGAACCAGATCGTGCCATCGGATCGCACCACGACGTCGTTCGGCGAGTTGAAACGCTTGCCGTCCACCTTCTCCACCAGCAGCCTGACGCTGCCGTCATGCTCGGTGCGGCTGATGGCGCGGCGGCCATGCTCGCAGCTCACCACCCGGCCCTCATTATCCAGGGCATTGCCGTTGGCGTAGTGCGACGATGCCCGCCACAGGCTGACGTCGCCATTGCGCTGCCAGCAGAACATGCGGTTACCCTTCACGTCGCTGAACACCACCGCATCCTGCCCGGGCAGCCATACCGGCCCCTCAGCCCAGATGGCCGGGGAGCAGAGTTTTTCCAGCGTCAGATTATCGGTCTGCATAGCGCCTCCGTTACTTCACGCCCCAGATAGTTTTGTAATGCCCCTGATAATCATTCTGCGGGTCGTAATGGTTCTGCGGCCCGCCGTCGCTGCCGATATTATCGCGGGTGATCAGATGCGCGGGGGTGACGTAACCTGATGGCGGCTGCCCGGCAAAGGCGCGGTTAAACTCATCCAGCAGCTGCCAGCCGTGCAGTTTCAGCGGCTCGGCCACCGTGCCAATCTGGCTGTCGCCGCTGCGAATACGCTGGAAGGCAGAGATTGACCCATCCCCGGCGGAGATATTAAACGGCGCGTTTTTGCCGCCTTTGCCGGCGGTCTTCAGCGCCGGGGCCATAAAGTCAAAGTAGAGGTCGTTGATCGCCAGCGCGTACTGGAAGTTGTCGCCGTATTTTTGCAGCAGGCTGAAGGTCATCGATGGCATACGGTTAGCGGTATCGGCCAGCGGGGTATCGATAAACTCCACCACTTTACAGCCGCTGCATTTCTCAATTTCCTGCTTCATCGCATTGGCCTTGTCCAGGGCAATTTGATACAGCGAATCGGTGAAAATCAGCACCTGCGCCTTGCCACCGGACTGCACCACCGCATACTGCGCGGCAAGGCGGGCGACCTCGTCAGAGTCTGAGGTGATGTTGGCGACCACGTTATATTTGGCAATCGGCCCCGGCTGCGGTTCGGCGTGCCAGGCCATCAGCACGATTTTCTGCTGCACCGCTTTTTTCAGCGGAATTTTCGCCACGTTCGGATTCCAGCCGCCAATAACAATGCCGTCAGGGCGCTGGGCGATCGCCTGATTGAGCGCCGCCAGCTGATCTTTCACCGAGCCGCCACCGTCGAGGGTTTCCAGCTTCCAGCCCGCCGCCGCCGCGGCTTCACTCAGCCCCTGCTGCACGCCCTGTACGCCGCCGTTTTTCATATCAGAGGCGATAAAAATCACCTTCTTATTCTTTTGCAGGGTCGGGCCGGTCGTCGGGCCGTCCCACTCGGTGACGCTGGCAGTGGCTTTGGTGACCGCCGCCGTGGCCCGATCGAGATAGCTGTCGGCCCAGGCGGGCAGCGAACCTGCCAGCAGGGCGCCAAGGGTCAGAGCAAGAAGATGACGTTTCATAAGGTACTCCCTGGAGTGAGGGTTTTCTGGTTATTGTCAGGGGGGGTAGCCGGAGCGGTTTGACTGCGCACCACGGCCTTTTGGTTCAACATCCGGCGACGCTGGGCGTAACCGGCGAGGGTGATGGAGAGCAGCAGGGTGGCGCCGTTAAACAGCGGTTCAACCCAGAAGTCGCCGCCGAACTGCTGGATGCCGGCAATGCCGATGGCCAGGATGGCGATGCCGACCACGGTGCCCCAGACATTCACGCGTCCGGGGCGAATGGTGGTACTGCCGAGGAATGCACCCACCAGCGCAGGCAGCAGGTAATCCATGCCGACGCTGGCCTGACCAACGCCCTGTTCGGCGGCGATTAGCACCCCGCTGAAGCCGGTCAGCACGCTGGAGGCGATAAAGGCACCGATGGTAAATTTATTTACCGCAATACCGTTCAGCCGCGCCGCCGCAGGGTTACCGCCTACGGCATACATGCAGCGGCCAAGCGGGGTGTGTTCGGTGATCAGCCACAGGATAATGGCCACGGCCAGCACGTAGAACGCGCCGATTGGGATACCGAAGATTTCGGTGTGATGCAGGGCGGTAAAAGCATCAGGCAGATCGCCGACGATCTGGCGGCCGCCGGAGTGCCACAGCGCCACGGCGTACAGCACGGTGCCGGAGCCCAGGGTAGCAACGAAGCTATCGATATCGGCCAGCGCCACCAGAATGCCGTTCAACAAGCCGTAAACGGCGGAGATGGCCAGCACGGTCAGCACCGCCATCTGCCAGGAGAAGCCATATTCCACTTGTAAGGTGATGGCGAGGATATGCCAAAGCACAATACCAAAGCCGACGTTCAGGTCGATTTTGCCAACAATCATCGGAATGGTGGCGGCCAGCGCCAGCAGGGCAATTTTGGCCTTACTGGCGAGGATCGCCTGTAAGGTCAGCATGCTGGCAAATGAGGGCGAAAGTAAGGAAAACAGAAGGGTGAGCAAAATACACAGCAGCAGCAGGCCGTAGCGGGTGACGACCTGCATCAGCCACGCGGCGGGGCCGTGCTCGCTGAGGCTGACCCGCTGTTCAAGCGCGGTAGACTTCACGGATGTTTTGGACATAGCAGCTTCTCCTGCCACCGTTGCGAGGTGGCGTTAATCATTCAGGCGGTGGCGACAGGGGTTTCGTGGCTGGCAGAGGCCAGTTCGAGTAAGTTGGCAAAGGTGACGCGTTCATTTTTCAGTTCACCCACCACCTGACCACGGTTAAACACCAGCGCGCGGTTGCAGATATGGGCGATCTCTTCAAAGTCATTGGAGATCACCAGCACCGCCACGCCGTCGGCCAGTGCTTTATTCAGCAGGTGATAGATCTCTTCCCGTGCGCCGACATCGACGCCAGCGGTGGGATCTTCGAGGATCAGCAGCGGGGCATTGAGGTGCATCCAGCGCGCCATCACCACTTTTTGCTGATTGCCGCCGGAGAGGGCGCTGATGTCGAGGTTGACGTCTTTCGGACGGACATCGAACAGCTGCACTTTCCACCAGCTGGCCCCGATTTCGGCGCGGCGGCCGTAGCGTGACAGCAGGGTATGGCCGCTGGCGCAGGGATTAATAAACAGGTTTTCGCGCACGCTCATCGACATCACCAGGCTTTCGCCAGTACGGTCGCCTGCCACCAGAGAGATACCTGCGGCCATCGCCTGCTGCGGCGACTGCGCGTCATACCGTTTGTCCCGGAACTGAATGTTGCCGCCGCTGCGCTGGCGCAGGCCAAATAGCAGGCGACCAATCTCCTCCTGCCCGGCACCGCGCAGACCGGCCAGCGCCAGCATCTCGCCGGGTTGCAGGCTGAAGGAGACCGGGCCGACCTCATCAATACACACCTGGTCGAGAGCCAGTACCGGATCTTTGCCTGCCGGCAGGGCTTCACGCCGATCGCCGTCGATCGCTTCTCCGACGATCATCTCCACCAGATTGCGCAGGGTATACTGCGCCGTCATCCCGCCCGCCACCCGTTTGCCGTCGCGCATTACGCAGACGCGATCGGCAATCTCTATCACCTCATCCAGACGATGAGTGACGTAAATCATCCCGACCTTCTTACTTTTCAGATGGTTGATCACGCTGAACAGGTGGCGCACGTCGTTGGCGGGTAGCGAGGCGGTGGGTTCATCCAGCACCAGTACTTCGGCGTTGACCGCCACGGCACGGGCAATCGCCAGTAGGGATTTTTCGGTACGCGACAGCTCAAATACGCGGGCGTCCGGATCGAGTGCGATGCCGACTTCCTCCAGCGCCGCACGCGAACGTTCACGCACCGCGCGCCAGTCAATCAGCCCCAGACGGCGGGTAAATCCCATCACCAGCGCCATATTCTCCGCCACGGTCATCCACTCAATCAGCCCGAGATCCTGATGGATAAAAGCGATGGGCTGCTGGCGTGCGGTTTTTAAACTGGCAGCAGAAGCGATGCTGGTATGTTGAAAACGGATATCCCCGCTGTCGCGGCCATAGACTCCGGCCAGCACTTTGATCAGCGTGGACTTTCCGGCCCCGTTTTCCCCCAGCAGGGCGACCACTTCACCAGGGAAAACCTCCAGACTGACATCGTTAACAGCGATATTGCCGCCAAAGCGTTTGGTGATATGGCTCAGAGTAAGAACCGGCGTACCGGGTGTATGCTGCATGACAGCCTCCTGCAACTCCTGGTGGGCATTCAACGCGGCGTGATTGGGAAATAATCACCGCAATATTTCAATATGCGAAATCGAGTTTCAAAAATACTATTCTCAGTTGAAACGGAAAGCAAAGGAGCGGCTGTTTTATTTGTGTAATTAAAACAACAGGTTATTTTTGATGTTGTGGAATTGTGATGGACAGCGCACTTCTGCAGCGGGCGCCTGCGGGTGAAATTCTGCCTAAAACGGCGCTGAAACGGGGTTCCATGTTCACAGTGCAGGGTGCATGGGGTAACATCGGGCCACTCCCCGTTGCGGGGCAGGAACTTAAGGGGAAGTGTGGATGAGCGTGAAGGACGATAAGAAAGACAAGCCGCTGGGCACCCAGAGCCTGTTTCGTGGCCTTCAGTTGATAGAACTGTTAAGCAATTATCCGAACGGCTGCCCGCTGGCCACTCTGTCTGAGCTGTCCGGGATGAATAAAAGTACGGTACACCGCCTGTTGCAGGGGCTGCACAGCAGCGGCTATGTGACTCAGGCACCGTCGCCGGGCAGTTATCGTCTGACCACTAAATTTATCTCCGTCGGGCAGAAGGCGCTCTCGTCGCTGAACGTGATCCACGTTGCGGCGCCGCATCTGGAAAAACTCAATCTTGAGGTCGGTGAAACCGTCAACTTCTCCAGCCGCGAAGATGACCATGTGATCCTGATTTACAAGCTGGAACCGACCACCGGCATGATGCGGACCCGCGCCTATATTGGCCAGCATATGCCGCTTTACTGCTCGGCGATGGGCAAGATCTTTATGGCCTGGGGCAGCGAAGATTATCCCGCGCAGTACTGGCAGAGCCATCAGGACACTATCCAGCCGCTAACGAAAAATACCATCACCACGCTGCCAGAGATGCTGGACGAGCTGAAAAATATTCGTCAGCAGCAGACGGCGATGGACCGCGAGGAGAACGAGTTGGGCGTTTCCTGTATTGCCGCGCCGGTGTTTGATATTCAGCAGCGGGTGCCGTTCGCGGTATCGGTATCGTTACCGACGGCGAAACTGCAGCAGATTGGGGTGAAAAAACTGATGGCGCCGGTGGTGGCGACCGCCAAAGCCATCTCCGCCGAATTGGGCTTCCACGGTTAACGCATCATCCCGGGGCGGCCCGTGTTGCGGTCGCCTCGCTTCATTCAATTCTTAATTTCTCCAGCGTGTTCAGCAGGGCATCCACCTTTGGCGTCAGCTGCTTTTTACGTGGCCACACCACGTACAGCGGCAAACCCGGCACGCTCAGCTCCGGCAGGAATGGCACCAGCTCGCCATTGGCTAACTGCTCTTCCATCAGCCACGTTGCCATCTGCGCCACCCCCAAACCCGCCATTACCGCTGCGCGCTGCGCTTCGCCATCCCCTAAAGCCATGCGGTGCGCCACGGTGCGCGTGGTGACCCGACCGTCCGGTGAGGTGACGTGCCACGGGCTGGTACTGCCGTCGCCGCGGTAATAGACAATCGCCCGGTGCTGCTCCAGCTCGGCCAGCGACTGCGGCGTGCCGTGCTGAGCCAGGTAAGCGGGCGAAGCGCAGAAGATCAGCCGCTCGCAGCCCTGGTAACGTACGCTGAGGGAGGGGGGATAGTTGCCCGGCCCGCCGATGCGGATCGCCACATCCACCCCTTCCTCAAACAGATCGACAAAGCGGTCGGAGAACGACAGGCTGAGCTGCATCTCAGGGTATTGCAGGCAGAATGGGTTGAGCAGCGGCAGCACGTGCAGGCGGCCGTAAGTGTGCGGCACCGTTAGCATCAGGCGCCCGACCGGGATGGTGCGCTGGGCGGCCAGCACCGCTTCGGCTTCCGCCAGTTCGTTCAGCACGCGGGTACAGGTATCATAAAATGCCTGTCCGGCGTCGGTCAGCGCCAGGCTGCGGGTGGTGCGCTCGAACAGCCGCGAGCCGAGCCGCTCCTCCAGCCGCGCGACACTCTTACTCACCGCCGAACTGGTCAGATGCAGGCTCTCCGCCGCCGCGGTAAAGCTGCCGTGTTCCACGGTGGCAACAAACGGGGTTATCCCGCGCAGACGATCGTCAGATAGCGCCATTCATTCCTCCAGTTCATTAATCCTGTGAATTTATACCTGAGATGAGAATTATATTCTCTATTAAGCTTAACCCATCAACCGAACAGGAGAGAACCTATGCAACAACGAGCTTTGATTGTCGGCGTCAGTGGCGTTACCGGAAGTGCGCTGGCGGAACGTCTGCTGGCTGAGGGCTGGGCGGTTTACGGGCTGTCGCGCGGGCGGACTCCGGTCGCTGCAGGCGTGCAATCGCTGACTGCTGACCTGACCGATGCCGCTTCCGTACAGTCCGCATTACAGGGCGTGGTAGTGGATAAGGTGTTCTTCAGCGCCTGGGCGCGCCAGGAAACTGAAAAAGAGAATATCCGCGTCAACGGCGGCATGGTGCGTAACGTGTTGAGCGCGCTGGGTGACTCGCTGAAGGGCGGCCATGTGGCGCTGATCACCGGTCTGAAACACTACCTTGGCCCGTTTGACGCCTACGGTAAAGGGGCAGTGCCGCAGACGCCGTTCCGTGAGGAGCAGGGCCGCCAGCCGGTCGAAAACTTCTACTACGCGCAGGAAGATGAGGTGTTTGCCGCCGCAGAGAAATACGGTTTCAGCTGGAGCGTACATCGCCCGCATACGGTGATTGGTTTCGCCGTCGGCAACGCGATGAACATGGGCCAGACGCTGGCGGTGTATGCCAGCCTGTGTAAACAGAGCGGGCAGCCGTTTATCTTCCCTGGCTCGAAAGCGCAGTGGGAAGGGGTTAGCGACATGACCGACGCACGGCTGCTGGCCGATCAGCTGCTGTGGGCCGCGACCACGCCGTCGGCGCAGAATCAGGACTACAATGTGGTCAACGGCGACGTGTTCCGCTGGCAGTGGATGTGGGGCGAAATTGCCGACTACTTCGGTATCGAAGCCGCGCCGTTCAGTGGCGAAATGCAGCCGCTGGAAGGCCGGATGAACGACGCCCCTGCCCAGTGGCAGGCGCTGGCGCAGCAGCACGGGCTCAAGCAGGACGATGTGACTAAGCTGGCCTCCTGGTGGCACACCGATGCCGATCTCGGTCGCCCGATGGAAGTGTTCACTGACGTCAGCAAAAGCCGTCAGGCCGGGTTCACTGGCTATCAGCCAACGCGTGAGGCGTTCTTCGAACTGTTCGATCGCCTGAAAGCCGAGCAGCTGATCCCGCGCTGAGAGGCAACGATTGTTTCCTGATGGAAACAATCGTGCGCTTTGGTAGTTTATTGTTGCGCTGAAAACTGGCTGTGGCAGGATGGTTTCAACGGGTGATTACCCACTTAAATTGAAACGAATCTGAATTAAGGGTCTGCTATGAACGATAAAGTTGTTAACTGGAATGGTGGCTTACAGCCGGAAGCCGTGAAGATCCTGTCTGCTGAAGGCGGCATGATCGTCTGCCCAACCAAAGTGGGCTACATCATCATGACTTCCGATGCCAAAGGTCTGGAGCGCAAATTTGACGCCAAGCAGCGTAACCGTAACAAGCCGGGCGTCGTGCTGTGTGGTTCTCTGGCGCAGCTGAAAGAGCTGGCGCAGCTGAACCCGGAAATCGAAGCGCTGTATCAGCAGCACTGGGACAAAGACGTGCTGCTGGGCTGCATCCTGCCGTGGAAAGAAGAAGCGGTTGCGCGTATCCCGAATGACGGTTCTAAAGATCTGATGATGGACCGCCGCCAGACCAGCTGCTTCGTGATTAAGTTCGGTACCCCGGGCGAAAATCTGGCGAAAGAGCTGTGGGAAAACCACGGTAAATTCTCCTTCGCCAGCTCGGCCAACCCGTCAGGCAAAGGCAACCGTGGCCTGGTAGAGGGCATCGGTGAGCGCATTGAGCAGCACGCTGACCTGATTATCGCGGCCAACGACTATGTGAAATCTATCCAGCCAAACGAGTCTGAAAAGACCCGCTATGAGCAGGGTGTGATGGTGGCGATGGTTGATGAGAATGGCAAACTGGTGCCAGAGCAGAAGGGCGAGCGCAATATTACCCCTTGCCCGGTACTGATCCGTAAAGGTCTGGACGTGGATAAGATTATGTCGATGATGTCGGATATCTTTACCACCTGGGATTACCGTCACGGCAACTATTATTAATCTTCTGTCGAAGATGAATAAAGGGCTGACCGAAACAGAAGGTCAGCCCCTACTGTAGGGGGCGATCTTCTTTTCGATCGCCCCTTTTATTCCTGCAACGCCTTCTGCAAATCTTCAATAAATAATCTCACCCGTGGCGAAATGAAATTATCGCTCTTCACCAGAATATACGATTTATAAATATCCATTTCCCAGTCGGGTAATATCTGCACCAGCCTGCCGCTTTCTACCGCTTCCTGCGCAATATAATTCGGTAAATAAGCAATGCCGGTCTGCGCGACCGCGGAATTTAACAGGGCGATACTGTTGTTGGCGCGAAAACGGCTGCGCACCTCAATATCTTTCTTCTGCTTTTCCTTACGAAACGGTAATGAAATGGTGTGGGCGGGGCCGCGGAACAGAATAAAATCCTGGCGCGGCAGGTCGTCCGGGCTGGCGATGGCATTCAGCTTACTGAGATAGCCCGGCGCGGCATAAAGTCCCCAGGCAATATCAATGAGCGGTCGGTAGTGGCGGTGATCCGGCAGGTCGCGGGTGATGGCAATGGCGATATCAAAATGGTCGTCTTCCAGATTCACCGGGCGGTCGGTGAGATCGAGGTCAATGCTGACGTGGATATTGCCCGCCACAAAGCTATTAAGCACCGGTACAATGCACTGGCAGCCAAAGGTGACCGGGGCCACCACGCGCAGGCTGCCGGTTGGCTCCTCATGGAACTGGCGGATAAACAGGTCTGCGCTTTTCACCTCGTGCAGAATGCGGTAGCAGTAGTGGTAATAGGTCATACCGACTTCCGTCACCTGAATGCGCCGCGTGGTGCGCTGCAGCAGCTTCGCCCCGAGACGCACTTCCAGCGCCGAGATCTCTTTACTCACCGAGGATTTTGCCAGCCCGAGCGTCTTTGCCGCTTCGGTATAGCTCAGCGTTTCCACCACCCTGGCAAAAATAATCATCCCGTGCAGGTTTTCAAAATCGCTCATTATTATCCCGGATTGTTTTCAGGCGGAAACAGTGCGCGATATTAGCATATTCCGCGTTTGCTGCGCAGGGAAAAGCGCTATGGTGATTAAAATTCATTTACTCCCCGATAATCTCACAACGCAGAGAGTTAATTTAATGGGTCAGACAATTAGCCAGAAAATACTCGCCCGAGCCAGCGGGCGCGAAAGCGTCACGCCTGGAGAAATAGTTTGGGCAAAGGTCGATATATTAATGTCGCACGATCCCTGCACGCCCGGTGTCGCCAGCGTATTTAAAAAAGAGTTTGGCGCCCAGGCTAAAGTCTGGGATGCGCAACGTTTTATTATGATCCCGGACCACTTTGTCTATTCTGCTGATGCGCAGGCGAATCAAAATATCCGCGTGATGCGCGAATTCGCCGCGGAGCAGGGAATTAAATACTTCTACGATGTGGGTACGCCACAGTATAAAGGCGTCTGCCACATCGGGCTGGCGGAAGGGGGGCATACTCGTCCTGGTGAAGTGCTGCTCGGCACCGATTCGCACACCGTAACCGCCGGGGCGTTTGGCTGTTTTGCTATTGGTTTGGGGATTACCGATGCTGCCTACGCGCTGGGCACCGGCGAGATCCCGCTGAAAGTGCCCTCCACTGTTCGCGTTAACTACCACGGCGAACAGCCCGCCCACGTGCAGGCGAAAGATCTGATCCTCGCGCTGATGGCGGAGCTCACGGTAGACGGTGCAACCTATGAAGCGATTGAGTTCGGCGGCAGCGTGGTGGAGGCGATGTCGGTCGATGAGCGTATGACGATGTGCAATATGGTGGTCGAGTGCGGCGCGAAAAACGGCATTATGGTGCCGAACCAGGCGACGCTGGATTATCTGGCCGGGCGCACTGATATCCCTTATCACGTGGTCGAGGCCGATGCCGATGCCTGCTACAGCCGGGTGGTGGAGTTTGATGTCTCGGCCATGCAGCCGCTGGTGGCAAAACCGCACTCGCCGGATAACGTCGTAACGGCTGACAGCCTGAAAAATGTTGCTGTCTCACAGGCTTATATTGGCTCCTGCACCGGCGGCAAGCTGGCGGATTTTCACGCGGCTGCGCAGGTACTTAAAGGGCATCGGGTGTGCATTCCCACCTTTGCCGTTCCGGCGACCAAAGCGGTATTCCATCAGCTGATCGCGACTCAAATCGACGGCCAGTCGCTGTATCAGATCCTCTGCGACGCGGGAGTGCAGCTCTCTGCTGAAGCCGGATGCGCCGCCTGCTGCGGTGGCCCTGCCGATACCTTTGGCCGGGTGAATGACCCGATATCGGTGATCTCCACCACCAACCGCAATTTTGTCGGACGCATGGGCCACAAGCGGGCCTGCATTTATCTTGCCTCACCTTATTCCGTCGCGGCGGCGGCAGTGACGGGCACCATTACCAACCCGCTGGGCATGACAGGAGCAGCACAATGAACGCCATTATTCAGGGTGCGGTGTACGTACTGGGTGACAATATCGATACCGATCAGATTCTGAGTGCCGAATTTCTTAAGGTCAATCCCTCCACGTCGGAAGGCTACGCGCAGCTGGGAGCCCTGGCGATGTGCGGCCTGCCGGAAGGTGCCCAGCCGTTTATTGATGCCGTCAGCGGGCGCAGCGCCTATCCGATAATTGTTGCGGGAAAAAATTTTGGCTGTGGGTCGTCGCGGGAACATGCGGTGGTGGCGCTGGGTGCGGCGGGGGTAAAGGCGGTGCTGGCACAATCCTATGCGCGTATCTTCTTCCGTAACTGTGTGGCCACCGGGGAGCTACTGCCGGTGGCCTGTGGCCAGGCGTTATACCGGCAGTTACGCACCGGCGACCGGATAACCCTTGATACCGTCACGCAGAGCGTGACGCTGCAGGCAACGGGGGAGCAACTGGCGATCGACCCGGTAGGGGAGCTGGCGAGTATCGTTGATGCGGGCGGGCTGTTTGCCTTTGCTCGCGCCAGCGGACGCATCAAAACCGCCGGATAAATTACTTCGCCGAGAGGGCCAGTGCGCCACCGGCAAAAACGAACAGGCTGCCCGTTGAGCGGTTGAGAATGCGCAGACGGCGGCGGCTGGCGAAGACGCCCGACAGGCGGCGACCGGCGCAGGCATAGCTGAACATAATGCTGCAATCCAGCACCGCCCAGGTGATGGCCAGCGTGGCGAACTGCAGGGCGTGCGGCTGGCTGGCATCGATGAAGTTCGGGAACAGCGCGGCGAAGAACAGCAGATCCTTCGGGTTGCTGATGCCGACGGTGAAGCCTTTGCGGAACAGACGAAATGCCCCTGGCGCCTCTTCCATTTCGCTGGTGCTGACCGCCGTCGGCTCGCTGTTATCGCGCCAGGCAGCAATTCCCAGCCAGATCAGATAGGCAGCGCCCACCACTTTCAGCACGGTAAAGGCGGTGGTTGAGGCGGCGAGGATCGCGCCCAGGCCCAGCGCGGAGGCCGTCATCAGCATCATTGCGGCCAGTACGCCACCGCTGACGGTCGCCAGCGCCTGCCTGCGGCCATAGCGCAGGCCGTGGGTCATGCTGATCAGCGCCGAAGGGCCGGGAATGGCAATCAGTGCGGCAATCACACCGGTGTACGCCAGCCAGAGTTGAAGCGTCATGAAAAAAATCCTTTAATTGACAACCCTCTGCCTGAGAGTCTCAGCGATAGGGAATGGGGTTCAGGGTAAAGCCTTTCGAAGGCGCAATAGTTTATTTTCCCGGCGATAAGAAGTAAATCTCCGCCGTAAGAAATATCCCGGTTCAGGTGTAGGATTGTGCTGAGTATTGTCTGAAACCTCAGTTCGGCGCCCGATTTGCAACTTTTACACCGGTGTAACACGCGGGCGGGTAACGGCTCGGCAAGGGTAATCTCGACCTGTTCAGCGGAAGGTGAACTAATTATCTGTTCATATTGAAGATTATGGCGCGCTGCGCGAATTTACGCTGTTTTATCAGTTTGGCTTCTCAGCGGGATAACTCGCTGTAATAAATCAATTAATTCATCGAAATTAACACTACGATTAACCTTGTCAGTTTATGTTTATTTTCGCGTAATACTTCCCCTGGCTGTCAATAAATTAGGGGAAATTCGCCATCTGTTTATTTTTTGAAATATCTCTTCATTAAGAGTAATAGAAACATCGGGTTGCGTCGCGAGACTGCGGTACTATAATAGGTTGCTTATTCACCAAGCGACTTTGTCGGACTTTTTCGGCATCAGGAGGTTCTTATCACTTTCAACCAAAACGAAACGCTGATTGACAATAACCATACTGAATATGAAGCCTGGTATGATGATTATGAGTCGGGTCCAGAGGCGGGGGTTGAACCGCAGCCGGAGCCGATTCGTGGGCTGCCCGCCCCGGACATCCTCACGCCGTCAGACCGTTATCAGGATCTGTTCGAGGCGGTGCAGATGTCGCGTATTTTCCCCGACAGCAAAACCTTTGCCGACTGTGCGCCGAAGATTGAACCGGAGCGCATCCTGTATCGCTATTATCTGGAACGCGAGCAGCAGCAGTTCGACCTGCTGAAGTTTGTGCTGGAGAATTTCGATCTGCCGGGGACTTATGACAGCCGCTATGTGTCTGACCCCACCAACACCATGGCGCAGCACATTGATGCGCTGTGGCCGGTACTCACCCGTCAGCCGCAGAAGCACAGTGAGTTCTCCTCCCTGCTGCCGCTGCCAAAACCCTATGTGGTGCCGGGTGGTCGCTTTAGTGAGACCTATTACTGGGACTCATACTTCAGCATGCTGGGCTTTGCGGCGGCAGGGCGCTGCGATCTGATGCGCAATATGGCCGATAACTTTGCGTGGATGATCGACAAGTACGGCCATATCCCTAACGGCAACCGGACCTATTATCTCAGCCGCTCGCAGCCGCCGGTGTTCGCCATGATGGTCGAGCTGTTTGAGAAGAACGACGTGCATGAAGCGGCGCACTATCTGCCGCAGCTGAAAAGCGAATATGCGTTCTGGATGGACGGGCAGGAAAACCTGCAGCCGAATCAGGCCTATCGCCACGTGGTGATGCTGCCGGACGGCTCGGTGCTGAACCGCTACTGGGATGACCGCGACACGCCGCGCGACGAATCCTGGTATGAGGATGTAGAGACGGCCCGCCAGTCGTCACGCCCGGCGAGCGAAGTCTACCGCGACCTGCGTGCCGGGGCGGCTTCCGGCTGGGACTATACCTCGCGCTGGCTGAGCGAGCCTGGCCGTCTGGAGAGTATCCAGACCACCAGCATTGTGCCGATCGATCTGAATGCGTTCCTCTACAAGCTGGAAACCACCATTGCGCGCCTGTCGGCCAGCAAAGGCGACCAGGCGACTGCGGATCGCTATCAGCAGCTGGCGCTGACGCGCCGTGAAATCGTTGATAAGTATCTGTGGGAAGAGGATACCGGCCTGTATCGTGACTATAACTGGCGCGATGGCGAAAAGGCGTCGTTCTCTGCCGCTGCGGTAACCCCGGTGTATGTCGGCATGTCGAGCCTGGATCAGGCGACGCGCACCTCGAAAGCGGTGCGGAATTATCTCCTGGCTCCGGGCGGCATGCTGTGCAGCATGGAAGTGACCGGCGAGCAGTGGGACAGCCCGAACGGCTGGGCGCCGCTGCAGTGGCTGGCGGTGAAAGGCTTTAACAGCTACGGCGAAGAGCTGCTGGCGCAGGAGATTGCCAGCCGCTGGCTGAAAACCGTCGGTGCGACCTATGACCAGCACCATAAGATGGTGGAGAAGTACAACATCAGCGGTGATGCCGCGCTGCTGGGCGGCGGCGGTGAGTATCCGCTGCAGGATGGCTTCGGCTGGACCAATGGCGTGACGCGCCGCCTGCTGGAGATGTATCCACAGCTGTAATGACCCCGGGGCGGCACGCTGTCGCCCCGTTTAATTTCCCCGCGCATTATAAAAGTGGCTTATAAACGGCCGCGCTTTCATAAGACAAATGCTTTATTTCTTGATGTGAAATCATGCTATTACTGGTGCTTAACCCTATAAAGCTCCCGGAGATCGTGGCATGAAAAAACTGACTTTAACCGCGCTGGCACTGTTGGCGGGGTTTAGCGCTTCGGCATTTGCCGCTGAAGAGCTGCGCTTCGGCGTCGACCCGACTTTCCCACCGTTTGAATCGAAAGCGCCTGATGGCTCGCTGCAGGGTTTTGATATCGATATGGGTAACGCTATCTGCCAGCAGATGCAGGTGAAATGCGTCTGGGTGCAGACCGGCTATGACGGCATCATCCCGGCGCTGCAGGCACGTAAATTTGACGCAATTCTCTCGGCCATGGCGATGACCGAAAAGCGCCGCCAGCAGGTGGCCTTCACCGATATGCTCTACAACACGCCGAGCGCACTGCTGACGCGTAAAGAGAGTAAGCTGCTGCCGGAGCTGACATCGCTGAAGGGCAAAACCGTTGGCGTGGCGCAGGGCACTACCCAGGAAGGCTACGCGAAAGCGATGTGGGGCAGCCAGGGCGTGGAAGTGATTAGCTACCCCAACCAGTCCGAGATTTATCCGGATCTCGCTTCGGGGCGTCTCGACTCCACCTTTACCAGCGCGGCATCCGCCGAATCGGGCTTTCTGAAAACCCCTCAGGGTGCCGATTATCACATCGCCGGTAAACCGCTGTATGACCCGAAATACTTTGGTGAAGGCGTGGGGATTGGGCTGCGTAAAGATGACACTGCGCGCATTGCCAAAATTAACGCGGCGATGGCCGAGCTGCATAAAAACGGTACCTACGACCAGCTGTCGAAAAAGTACTTCAGCTTTGATGTTTACCATCGACCGGAGTAGACCATGACGCAGATAACACTGCCCGATTATCGCCAGCAGCGGGCGCGCTTCCTGGCGGCCGTTGGGCGGCTGGGCGGGGCAATCACTGGCTATCCGCACCCGCTGACAGGACCGCAGGGCGAGGCACTCTCCACCGAGGTGGCGGTGATTGGCCGGGCCGATGCGCCGCAGGTAATGCTGGTGGTTTCCGGCACGCACGGCGTTGAAGGGTATTATGGCTCTGACAGCCAGATCGCCTGGCTCGACGCGCTCGACGGCAGTTCGCTGCCGCCGCACGTGGCGCTGGTGATGGTGCATCTGATCAATCCCTGGGGCACCGCGCACCTGCGCCGCGTCAATGAAGATAATGCTGACCTGAACCGCAACTTTATCGATTTCAGCGCGGCTATTCCGCAAAACCTGGCGTACCCGCCGCTGCACAGCATTTATCGCTGTCAGGATATCGATGGCCCCGAGCGCGCTGCCGCCGATATGCAGATGGCGCAGAAGTGTGCCGATATGGGCTGGAGTGGCGTAAAGCGGATTGTCGAAGCCGGCCAGTATCAGTTTGCCGACGGCATTTTCTACGGTGGCTGCGAGCCCAGCTGGTCGCAGCGCACGCTGCGCCAGATTATTGCGAATCATCTGCAAATGGCGCGGCGGATTATCAGCTTCGATCTGCACACCGGCGCGGGGGCTTACGGCCATCCGATGCTGTTAGCCATTGCCGAGCGCCCTTATGCGGCGCTGGAGCAGGCTAAGCAGCTGTTCGGCGAGTGGCTGACGGTGATCATGACCGGTGACAACCGCGACAGCGAAACCGGGGTCACCGCGACGGCAACCGGCTATCTGTCACAGTTTATGCTCGACCAGTTACCGGACACCGAACTGCTGCAGCTGGTAGTAGAGTGCGGCACCTACGAAGGGCGTGAGATGCATCGCCGGGTGCGCGACGATCACTGGCTGCATCTTTACGGCGAGCCGCTTAGCGAGCAGGGCATCGCGCTGAAAAAGCAGCTGTTTGAGGGGTTCTATCCGGCGGATGAAGACTGGCGAGCGCTAACGGCACTGCGCACCCGCCAGATCTTCCAGCGCGGTTGGGATGCCCTGATCGGCTAAGGTTACAGGCGCCCGTAGAAGGTCATGCGGGCGCTTTCCGACAGCGCAATATCCGGCTGGGCATTGTAAGCCAGCACCACCAGCATGCGCGTGGTATCGCCTTCCGTTGGTGAGACGCGATGCAGCGCATTACGCCCGCGGAACAGCACTAAATCCCCCGGTTCAATCGCCAGCTGCTGTACCGCACGTTCCCCGTCCAGCACTTCGGCCACCCCGGCAAAATTCATTTCACCCGCTTCCGCATCACGCAAATGGCTGACGTACTCAAACACGCCGCCCGCCTCGGGTTTCTGGATCAGCAAAGTAATGGCAAATGAGGAGTTATCAAAGTGCCAGCCCAGCTCCTGCCCGGTATGCGCGTAGTGCAGGTTGATAGAGGAGAGCGTGTCGGCATAAGGATAGAGCTGCTGCTCCTGCAATACCCCGCAGAGAAAGGCCTTAAACACCGGCGAGTCGTAAAGGGTACGCAGCGGGGAATCAGCCGGGATCTCTTCATCGGTGATGCAGCCTTTCGACGAGACCACCTGACGGTTGCGCGGGTGGTTGTCAGCATAGTGCGCATCGGGCTTTTGCAGATAGACGTTGTGCTGGCTGGCAGCGTAGAACGCCAGCTGCTGATTTTCATCGCCTTCCTGCTTAATCGCGGCCAGCGCATCCGCAGTCAGAAAACCGCGCAGCACCAGCGCGCCGTCGCTGGCCAATTGCTGCTGGCAGTGGGCGATATAGTCAGCATCGTCAATCGGGTGGGTAGTGAGGTTGAGCAGCGGGGCAAGAGGGTTCATCGCGTTCTCATCGGCAGAATGGGGATAAACCAATGTAAAGCTTTGCCCGACGAGTTGCTACGGGGTGTGGCTGATTTTTCATCAGATTATCACCGGCGCTATTTTCATTTCGTCGCTTTCGTAGGGTCGCCCTGTGAGGGATCCCCAGAAATGACTTCTATCGCTAAACGTCCGCAAACCGGTCTGAGCTCAGCCTGAGCACGCCGGAACGGCAAAAGACGCTCCCTGCGGGCCTCGTCACGCGGCATCCCTGCCGCGTGACGTCCGGTTTACCTCAGGCTGAGCTCATCCCCCACTCGCATCGTGCTCGCTGTGGGTTTCAAACCGCGACGCTGAGGCTTCGGGTGCAGGGAGGGAGGGCTGATTGCAGCAGGCCCACGGCCAGGGATGGCCGTGAGCCAGGCTACAGGGACGTATTCATGCCGGTGCGGAAAGCAGCCCTCCCTCCTGAAACCGGGCACCTGTCATCCCGCAACACTATTCAAATCAATTTTTGTGGAGATACCTCAGCGGGCGCCCTCGCTCAGCGCGTTAAGATCGGTTTCTGCCAGCAGTGATTGCAGCGGGGCGAACAGCGGCTGCGGCAGAGCGCCTACGTCAAACCACTGCCAGCCTTCACATTTTTCCGGTTCCAGGCGCTGTGGCGTGCCTTCGGCGTCGTAATTAAGCATAAAAATCGTGACGTAATGTTTCTGCTCACGGCTGAAAAAGTCATTTGTAAAGGGACCATTAATGCATTTCCCTAAGGTTAATCCGGTTTCTTCGGCTACCTCCCGCGCGGCGCACTGCTGCGGCGTCTCGCCATACTCCAGATGCCCGCCGGGGGCTGACCAGTCGCCGGCACCGTGGCTGCCGCTGCGTTTCCCCAGTAACAGCAGGCCATTGCGGAATATCAGGACGCCAACGCCCACTCGTGGATAGGTCATATTTACTCCTCACGATGATGTTTTAAGCTGCCTCAGCCTGCAATCAGCCGCGGGCTGAAATTAGACTGGGGTATCAGCCACGCTTAACTATTGCCCTAATTTACAATCCATTTACAAATCCGCCTACGTAGTGTGAAACTGGTCACAATTTTTTAAACCAGGCATCCATTTATGTTAACACGCAGGACACTCATCACTTCCGGTGCGGCGCTGCTGGGCATGGCGGTACTCAACCCGTCCCTCTCCTGGGGCGCCGCGCCTGCCGCTTCGAGCGACAGCCATATTTTTTACCGGATCTCGCAGTTATTAACCGGGCGCACGCAGCTTAGCCCGCTGGTTTCAGAGCGCGCACTGCACTGCCTGGCGGCGGAAGATGCGCAGTTTCCAGCCCATCTTCAGCAGCTGAGCAGCGCGTTGCAGAGCGCGGGCATCACTCAAGCGGACCAGCTTAACGGTCATGCGCTGATGCAGGGGGCCAGCGGTGACACGATCAAAACCATTATCTCAGCCTGGTATCTCGGCTACACCGGTACGCCGGTTGCGCTGCGTGCCGTTGATAATACCCGTTTTGTCACCTACACCGATGCGCTGATGTATGCCCCGACGCTGGATGCCACCGTCATCCCAACGTATTCCCGTGGTCATACCAATTACTGGACCCAGCCGCCAGCAACAATAAAAAACGATTAACTCTTTCTCTTTTAATGTGAGCACCACTATGAGCCAACAATACGATGCCGATGTGATTGTCGTCGGTTCCGGCGCGCTGGGCAGTAATGCCGCCACTACGCTGGCCCGCATGGGCAAATCGGTGATTATTCTGGAAGCCGGAGAGAAGATCCCGCGCTGGAAAATCGTCGAAAACTTCCGTAATTCGCCGAAAAAAGGCAACTATAACTCGCCGTACCCGAATGAGCCCTGGGCGCACCACTCTTACGACGAACAGTATATTGAAAATACCGGTTCGTTCGACTTTCGCCCCGGCATGCTGAAGCTGGTGGGCGGCACGACCTGGCACTGGGCGGCAGCCTGCTGGCGCTATCTGCCGAATGATATGAAGCTGAAAACTCTGTACGGCGTCGGTCGCGACTGGCCGATGGAGTACAGCGAACTGGAGCCGTATTACCAGAAGGCGGAAGAGGCGCTCGGCGTGTGCGGCAGCGATACGGACGACCAGAGCGGCCAGGGCGGCAGCGCCTTCCCGCCGCGCTCAAAACCGTACCCGATGGAGCCGGAAGGCGAAACCTATATTTTCCAGCGCCTGAAAAGCCGCCTCAGCCCGGCCGGGTACAACTTTATCCATGAGCCTAATGGCCGCGCCACCCGACCTTATGACGGTCGCCCGGCGTGCAGCGGCAACAACAACTGCATGCCGGTGTGCCCGATTGGCTCGATGTACAGCGGCGATAAGCACGCGCAGCACGCGGAAGATGCCGGGGCGCGCCTGCTGACCGACTCCACCGCGTGGAAGCTGGAAAAAGGCGCCGACGGTAAGATTGTGGCGGTGCACGTACGCAGTTCAAAAGGCGTCGATACGCGCCTGACGGCGAAATATTTTATCGTTGCCGCACACGGGCTGGAAACGCCCAAGCTGCTGCTGATCTCGGATGTCGCCAACAGTTCCGATCAGGTTGGGCGTAACCTGATGGACCACACCGGCATGGGGCTGCAGTTCCTTGCCGATGAGCCGCTGTGGCCCGGCCGGGGAGCGGTGCAGCAGGGCGGCATCTTCAACTATCGCGACGGCGACTTCCGCAAGAAACACGCCGCCATCAAACACGCCATGTCGAACAACGTGCCGAATATGGCGGTGGCGCAGCGGCTGATCGCCAAAGAGGTCATCGGTAAGGCACTCGACGAGCAGATCCGTCACCAGGCCGCGCGCTGGGTGGATATCTCCACGGTATTTGAGATCCTGCCGCACGCCACCAACACCGTGCGCCCGAGCAGCACGCGCAAAGATGCCCTCGGCATCCCGATGCTGACGGTGCATTACGAGGTGGATGATTACGTCAAGGCGGCGAAAAACGTGGTAGATGCCGACTATCGCCGCTTCGTCAGCCTGATGGGCGGAGAAGTGGTGGAGGACAACACCGGCTGGCAGAACCGCGACCACCTGATGGGCACGGTGATCATGGGCGCTGACCCGAAAGATTCGGTGGTCAATCACGAATGCCGCAGCTGGGATCACAGCAATCTGTTCCTTGCGACGACGGGCGTTATTCCGGCTTCCGGAGTCATCAACCCCACGCTGACCGGCGTGGCGCTGAGTATCCGCATGGCGGAAATCATTGAGAGGGAGATCTGATGATGAAAACGCTTCTGACTACTCTGCTGCTGACCTGCGCTTTCAGCGCGGCGGCGGCTGATGCACAGCCTGACCCGGCGCTGATTGCCCGCGGTAAGTACGTGGCCGTCGCCGCCGACTGCGGCGCCTGCCACCGTCAGACCGCTGAGAACGGCGCGCCGTTTGCCGGGGGCTACGCCATCGACTCGCCGATGGGGCGCATTATTGCCAGCAATATCACCCCGTCGAAGCAGTTCGGCATCGGCAACTACACGGAACAGCAGTTCGCCGACGCGCTGCGCAAAGGGGTGGCCGCCGACGGCAGTAATCTCTACCCGGCGATGCCGTACACCGCCTATCAGGGGATGACCGATGAGGATATCCGCGCGCTGTACGCCTACCTGATGCACGACGTAAAGCCGGTCGAGCAGGCTCCGGCGGAGAAAACTCAACTGGCGTTCCCGTTCAATATTCGCCAGATCATGTGGGGCTGGAACCTGCTGTACCGCGACGATAAGCCTTTTAAACCGCAGGCCGATCTCAGCGCGCAGCTCAATCGTGGTAAATATCTGGTCGACGTGCTGGCCCACTGCAGCACCTGCCATACCCCGCGCAACCTAATGATGGCGGAAGAGAGCAGCCGCTATCTGGCGGGCAGCCCGCTGGGTGGCTGGTACGCCCCCAATATTACGCCGGATAAATCAGGGATTGGCGACTGGAGCCAGCAGGATATTGTCACCTATCTGAAAACCGGCCACCTTGAGGGCAAAGCGCAGGCGGCGGGTGCGATGGGCGAAGCGGTGGAGCACAGCTTCCAGTACCTGCCGGATAACGATTTGCAGGCAATTGCCGCGTGGATCAAACAGGTCCCCGCGCAGCAAAGCCCGCTGGCGGTCACCGCTGATAAACCGGCTGCAACCGATATCAACGCGGTGATTAGCGGGCAGGGCGACCAGGCTTCGCTGGCGGACAGTGCCACCACCGACGGTGCGGTGCTATACAGCGGCGCCTGTTCCAGCTGCCATGGCCGGACGGGCGAGGGCACGAAGGATAACTTCTACCCGTCGCTGACCCACAACAGCGCGGTCTCCGCCGCCACGCCGAACAACCTGGTGATGACCATCGTTGACGGCATTCATCGTAAAAGCCGCGATGCGGACGTGGGCATGCCAGCGTTTGCTACCGAGCTGAACAACGCGCAGATTGCCTCGGTCACCCGCTATGTGCGCAGCCACTTTGCCGGAATTAATGATGAGTTAACGGCCGATGAGGTCGCCCAGCTGCGTCAGGGCGGGCAAGCGCCGCTGATTGTGCGTTACATGAACTGGCTGATTGCCGGAGGCGTGGTGCTGGTGCTGCTGCTCCTCTTCGCGCTGCTGCGCCTGCGCAGGCGCTAACCTCGCCAACCCATGAGCGGACCGTTCTGGTCCGCTTCTCTCTTTAGCGCAGACGTTCCTGCACAAAATCACGGATGCTGCTCTCCTGACAGTGTTCAAAGAAGCAGTGCTGGAAGCGTTCCCCGGAAATCGCCGTTTTCACCAGCTCCGGGTCAATGGCGCGCAGCGTATCGAGATAGTTATCTTTGATCACCGCGGCCTTCACCTGGTTGAGGATCCCGGCGTTGCGCACCTGTGGCTCTTTGCGCTCCGGTGGGTAACCCTGACCTTTGGCACCGGCGAAGGCCTTCTCAAAGATAAAGCGCAGGTTCAGCTCCGCGCCCCAGCCAAAACCTTTAGCGAACGGCAGCGACAGCGCATTGCCATTGTTGATCTGGGCAAATAAATAGGCATCCGCCGGGTCGATGCAGTAGCCGCACACCACGCCGGGGTGAATATTGAGAGAGACCAGCGCGCCCTGACCGGTGCCGCACCCGGCAATGACAAAATCCACGGCTTTTGAATTCAGTAGCAGGCTGGCCATAATCCCCAGGTGGATGTAGGTCAGGTGGTGATCCTGCTCATCGCTCATGCCGACGTTATACACCGGGAAGTCCTGCTGGGCGGCAACCTGCTGCAGTTCATTCAGCACGATGGCGTTCTTCGCGGCCTGGCTGTTTTCCATCATCAATGCAATTTTCATCCGGTCTCTCCTGATTAAGCGGGTCGTGATGTCAGGTGAGTGTAGTGCGGCCCGCCGAAGAGCTCAAGTAAAAGTAAAACAGTGTTTCATTTTTGTGATTTGGCTATCTCATCCCCCGATGAGATCAAATTCTGTGATGAAACTATCACTTAGCTCGCAGCGGCATGACTATCCTGCGGGTGGGACTTTTCAGGAGAACAGTAATGAGCGACCGGTTTATCAGCGCGGACCATATTCGTGACCGCTTTTCCAAAGCGATGTCGGCGATGTACCAGACGGAAGTTCCTCAATATGGCACGCTGTTGCAGCTGGTGCGTGAGGTGAATCAACAGGTTTTACAGCAGCACCCTGAGCAGCTGGCAGCGGCGCAGTGGCAGCAGGAAGTGGAGCGGCTAAGCGTGGAGCGTCACGGCGCTATCCGCGTCGGCAGCGCGCAGGAGTTAGCGACGCTGCGCCAGGTGTTTGCGGTGATGGGCATGTCGGCGGTCGGCTATTACGACCTGTCGGCGGCGGGCGTGCCGGTGCACTCCACCGCGTTCCGCCCGGTGGAAGAGCGCGCGCTGCAGATCAATCCGTTTCGCGTGTTTACCTCGCTGCTGCGCCTGGAGCTGATTAGCGATGACGCGCTGCGCCAGCGGGTCAGTGAGATCCTGCAACAGCGCGATATCTTTACGCCGCGCCTGCGCGAGCTGCTGGCGCAGTGGCAGCAGGAGGGCGGGCTGAGGGATGATGATGCCGATGAGTTTGTGCGCCAGGCGCTGGAAACGTTCCGCTGGCACCAGCAGGCCTCGGTCGATCTCAGCACCTATAACACCCTGCTGGCGCAGCACCGGCTGATCGCCGACGTGGTCTGCTTCCGCGGGCCGCATATCAACCATCTGACGCCGCGCACGCTGGATATTGACCGCGTGCAGCAGCTGATGCCGGAGTATGGCATCACGCCGAAGGAGACCATAGAAGGACCGCCAGCGCGCAGCTGTCCGATCCTGCTGCGTCAGACCAGTTTTAAAGCCCTGAACGAGGCGATTGATTTCAGCGATCGCACGGCCGGCACGCATACGGCGCGCTTTGGCGAGATTGAGCAGCGCGGCGTGGCGTTAACCCGTAAAGGACGCGAGCTGTATGACCGCCTGCTGCGCGAGGCCGCAGCGGAAAAACACAGCGATAACGCCAGCCATCAGCAGCATCTCAGCGCGGTGTTCGCTGCCTTCCCGGATGATGCCGCAACCTTACGGCGCGAGCAGCTGGCGTGGTATCGCTACCGGCGTAATCAGCAGGTCAGCGCGCAGCCGGGCGAAGATCTGGAAAGCCTGATTGCCCGTGGCGCGGTGACGGCCGAGCCGATTATCTACGAGGATTTTTTGCCGGTGAGTGCGGCAGGGATTTTCCAGTCGAATCTGGGCAGCGATGCCAGTTCAGTGGGCAGCGGCAACCCCAGCCAGGCGGAATTTGAACGGGCGCTGGGCGTGGCCGTGATTGATGAGTTCAGCCTGTACCAGCAGCTGCAGCAGGATTCAATCGATAATTTGTTCCGTTAAGGGGCACGCCCACCACGGGGCGAGCGGAAAAATGGTCGGCCCCTACAACAAACTGCATTCGTAGGGGCGGACCTTATTTTTCGGTCAGCCCGTTTTTAGGGGTTAAACGGATGGCTTCCGGCCAGCACGCGCTCAATCACATTGAGCGCACCTTGCTGATTGTTACTCTCGGTGTGATACCCCGCGACCTTTTTCACCCCGGGCTGGGCATTATCCATGGCAAAGCCAAAGCCGGCGTGGGCCACCATTTCGATATCATTGCCGCTGTCGCCGACCGCCACCACTTCCTCATCGGCAATCTGCCACTGACGCTGCAGCAGCTTCAGCCCGTGGGCTTTATGTACGCCGGGTATGATCAGGTCGACAAAGCCAAAGCCGCTGGAAACCGGGGTGACAATACCCTCCAGTGCATCCCCGATATGCGCCATCAGCTCGGGGATCTTCTCGTCATTCAGATTCAGGGAGAACTTAAAGATGGTGTCATCCAGCGCGGCAAAATTCTCGCGCAGTTCAAGGCGATGATAATGCTTAGCCATCAGCGCCAGCAGCGGTTGCGGGGTGGTATCAAGCATGTACGCGCTGCGCGGTCCGCACACCACGGCATGGATATAGGGAATGCCCGCCAGCACTTCCAGCACGCGCCGCAGATGCGCATCGCTGAGCGCTTCACAAAACAGCGTTTTACCCTTATCCACGATATTCGCCCCATTTTCGGCGATAAAAGCGATCTCATCGCGGATTTCTGGGAAGAAGCTAATCAGCTGGTAATACTGATTGCCGCTGGCCACCACAAACTTGATTCCCCGCTGCTTTAACTGCTGATACTGCTGTAAAAATCGCGCCTTGTTATAGCGCTTATTATCGTCGAGAAAGGTGCCGTCCATATCCACAGCAATCATCTTAATCATCACGCCAGCCCCAGGTTGAAATAAACAGAAGATAAACCCTGCCTATCATCGGGGAAAAACATACCGTGAAAAAGAGGTCGTTTTTGCCGATGGCTTCCCCTTTTCAACTGCAACACAGGCTGTTATCTGACGCCGGTAGCGATTTTATTCCCCCTGACAGGGCGTCAGCAGCAAAAGAGGATAGGTTAGAAATATCTGAGTAAAAAAAGAGGCATCGAATAACGCCGTGGAAAGAGATTGTGAACCCGCCACAGCTTTCATATTATGAAAATCACGCTTTATTTTGAAACATCCAGTCACGTCATGGAGCAGAAATGAAAGAGAGACAGCGGCGCATTCTCGATCGGGTAGAAGAGAAAGGTAAAGTCAGCATCAGCGAGCTGGCGCGTCTGTCCGGGGTTTCCGGGGTGACGATCCGTAAAGATCTCGCGGAGCTGGAGAGCCTGCACTATCTGAGCCGCGCCCACGGTTATGCGGTGTCGCTTAACGACCTCAGCGAACGCGTCAGCAGCAACTTCACCACCAAAGAGGCGATGGCAAAACGGGCGCTGACGCTGCTGGAGGAAGGCGATACGCTGTTTATTGAAGCGGGCAGCAGCAATGCGCATTTCGCCCGTGAGATTGGCCGCTCCGGGCTGGATGTCACGGTGGTCACGCCCTGCGTTTATGTGGCTAATGAACTGAAAAACTGCCATCAGGATGTGGTGCTGATCGGTGGCGTGCTGCAAAAACGCAGCGAGTGCCTCGTCGGGCCGCTGACGCATCTGTGCATCAATAACATCAATTTTAACAAGGTATTCATCGGCATTGATGGCTACCACCCGAACTATGGCTTCACCGGCCGCGATATTATGCGCGCAGAGAATATCCGCCTGGCAATTGAGAAAGGCGTGCAGAACTTTGTCATCGCCGAGTCGGCGAAATTCGGCAAGCTGTTCCCTTATAACGTGGCGAAGCACAGCGATATCGACACGGTGATTACCGATGCGGGCCTGCTGCTGAACGTCGAAACGGCGCTGACGCAGCAGGGCGTGACGGTGATGAAAGCCTGAAGCTTTCATAAAACGTAGCCTGAGTGACTCAATCCTGCCGCAGATGAAAGCGCGCTTTCACTTATTGCAGGCGGCAGTGGATGTAACACCATTAATCAGTTAATTTTCATAGAGATACATCGCCATTCGCGCATGTAATTTGCACATGTGGAAGCGTGATGGCGATCAAATTTAGCCATCAGGATTTCATTTATCTTGCTGTGAAACAAAATAGCTTTCATTTGAAAGGTAAACTGGCTTCCCGGAGGGTGTGATGGAATTTTATTTAGATACCGCTGACGTCGGCGTGGTGAAACGCCTGGCGGCGATCCTGCCGATCAAAGGGGTCACCACCAATCCCAGCATTGTGGCACGCAGCAGGCGTCCGCTCAGCAGCGTGCTGCAGGAGCTGGTCTCAATCCTGCCTGCTGACAGTACGCTGTTTGCTCAGGTGATCGCCCACGATGCCGCGGCGATGGTGGATGAGGCGCTGCAGCTGCGCGAAGCGGTGCCGGAACTGGTGGTGAAAGTGCCGGTGACGCATCAGGGGCTGACGGCGATTAAAGCGCTGACGCAGCAGAATATCCCGACCCTGGGCACGGCAGTATACGGTGCCGGACAGGGGTTTTACGCGGCGCTGGCCGGGGCGAGCTATATCGCGCCCTATGTGAACCGCATCGATGCGCAGGGCGGAGACGGCATTGCGCTGGTGAAGGAGCTGCAAACCCTGCTCGGGCTGCACTGCCCGCACAGTAAAGTGCTGGCGGCCAGCTTCCGCACGCCGCGCCAGGTGCTCGACTGTATGCTGGCGGGCTGCCAGGCGATCACCGTCGATCCCGACGTGGCCGAGCTGTTCCTGCTCGATCCGGCGGTCGACAGCGCGCTGCAGCGCTTCGATCAGGACTGGTCTGCGGCCTACGGCAGCCTGCAGCTGTCGTAGATCTCTTACTCGCTGGCGAGGTGCTGTTCCAGCTTCGCCAGCAGCGCCACCAGCTGCTGCTGCTCATCATCACTCAGGGCGGTCAGCATCGCTCTCTCATTTGCCACATGCTTGCCCACCAGCTCATCAATCAGCTGAAACCCGCTGTTGGTTAACTGCACGTGCACCGAACGGCGGTCGCCAACAATCGGCACGCGGATAAGGTGGCCGTGCTTCTCCAGGCGATCGAGGCGGCTGGTTAGCGTGCTGTTGTTGATCATCAGGGCGCTGACAAGCTGCGACGGGTTCAGTGCGTAGGGCGCGCCGCTGCGGCGCAGGGTAGCGAGAATATCGAATTCGCTGCTGGAGAGCCCGTACTGGCTGAACAGCTGCTGGATTTTCAGCCCGGCGAAATAGCGGGTGCGGCCGAGCTGACCAATCACCCGCATGGGCGCGACATCAAGGTCCGGACGCTCCTGCTGCCACTGCGCAATGATCTTGTCGATAGGCATCTGTGAACTCATCTTTCTGATATTCCTTCTTATTTTTTTACTGTCACTCGCATGCTTGCGCCAAAGTAACATAATTTGGGCAAAAATATCATCCGCGGATATTTCACTTTCGAAATACTTTGACTGATTTATAACGGTGTCGTACTTTACGACCTCGTAATAAATTCGGCCTGTCGCCGGATAGTGCGCGGAGTGCAAAATGATAGCGTTACGACACCTGGCGTTTCTCGCCCCCTGCGTGTGGGGCTCCACCTACTATGTCACTACCCAGTTTTTACCGGATGATAAGCCGCTGCTGGCGGCGCTGATCCGCGCGCTGCCCGCCGGGCTGATCCTGATTTGTGGGGCTCGCCTGCCGGAGTGGCGCTGGCTGCTGCGGCTGCTGGTGCTGGGTGCGCTGAATATCGGCCTGTTCTTTATCCTGCTGTTTTCTGCAGCCTATCGCGTACCGGGTGGGGTGGTGGCGCTGATTGGGGCGCTGCAACCGCTGGCGGTGATCGCGCTCTCCAGCCTGCTGCTTGCGCAGCGCGCCAGCAGAAGCCAGCTGCTGGCGGCCGGGCTGGGGGCGGTGGGCGTTTTTCTGCTGATTGCGCTGCCTTCAGGACGGCTCGATCCCGTCGGGCTGCTGGCGGCGTTTCTCGCCACTCTGAGCATGGGCAGCGGGCTGGTCTTAACGAAAAAGTGGGGCAGGCCCCCACGGATGAGCATGATGACGTTTACCGGCTGGCAGCTGCTGGCCGGTGGACTGGTGGTGCTGCCCGCCCAGCTGCTGACGGAGTCCTTGCCGGCAGCGCTGACCCTGACCAATCTGCTTGGCTATGCCTGGGTGGCGATCCCCGGTTCGCTGTGCGCCTACTGGCTGTGGTTTGCCGGCGCCGAGGCAAACCCCCCGGTGGTGATGTCGCTGCTGGGGTTGCTCAGCCCGCTGGTGGCGCTGATCATCGGCTATGCGCTGCTCGACCAGACGCTGAACGCCAGCCAGCGGGTGGGGGCGCTGCTGATTTTCAGCGTGGTGCTGATGGTGCAGTGGGGCAACGCGCGGCGCGTCCCTGCATCCTGACAATAAAGCTGCCCGCGCCTGCCAGCGTCAGCAGCGCCACCACGCCAGGCCAGCCCGCTTTTTCCAGCATCAGGCTGCCGAGCGCTGAGCCTATTGCCATGCCGATAAACACCCCGGTGAACATCAGCGCATTGAGACGGCTGCGGGCGGCCGGTTCCAGGCCGAAAATCAACGTCTGGTGCGATACCAGCGTAGCCTGCACGCCGAAATCAAAGCCGATGGCGGAGATGACAATCAGCGCCAGCTGCGCAGGTACCGGCAGCAGCGGCAGTAAGAACAGCGCCGCGAAGGAGACGGTCGCCAGCGCGGTGCTGAACTGCGTCACCAGCGCCGGGCCGCGGCGGTCGGCCATGGCGCCGGCCAGCGGAGCCGCCAGCGCACCGGCAGCGCCGGCGAGGCCAAATGCTCCCGCCGTGGCGCTGCCAAGCCCGTAGTGGTTATGCAGCATAACCGCCAGCGTCGACCAGAAAGCGCTGAATCCAACCGACAGCAGCCCCTGCGCCAGCGCGGCGCGGCGCAGTTCGCCATGCTGGCGCCAGAGATGGCGCATTGAGGCCAGCAGCGCCGGGTAGCTCAGACTGGTGCTCGGGGCGATATGCGGCAGGCGGCGCCATAAAATCAGGGTCATCATCAGCACCAGCGCCGCCGCGAGGATAAACATCACGCGCCAGCCAAAAACCTGCGCGACCAGCCCGCTCACCACGCGCGACAGCAGAATGCCAAGCAGCAGCCCGGTCATCACCGTGCCGACGGTTTTACCGCGCTGCGCTTCCGGTGACAGGCTGGCCGAGGCTGGAACAATATCCTGCGCCATGGTCGCGGTAATACCAATGGCCAGGCTGGCAGCCAGCAGCACCATGATGTTGCCCGCGGCGGCGCTCAGCAGCAGCGCCAGCGTCAGCAGCACGCCCTTGATGGTGATGATGGTGCGGCGATCGTGACGGTCGCCCAGCGGAGCCAGCAGTAAGATACCCAGCGCGTAGCCCATCTGCGTCAGCGTCGGCACCAGGCCGCTGGCGGTGACGCTGGCGTGCAGATCGCCGGATAAAATCGCCAGCATCGGCTGGCTGTAATAGATGGATGCCACGCTAAAGCCCGCGCCGCTGGCTAACATCAGCACGGTGCGGCCGCTGAGCGGTGGAGGAGTGAGTGATGCGCCGGAGAGGGTCGACATGGTGTGTAGCCTGTTAGTCAGTAGTGGATGCCGCTATTGTCCGCTGCGCGGGTGACGCTGGGTAGTCGCCTGGCGAGTAAAACTGTTATACGATGAGCGTATGAACAAATCTTCTCTTGCTGGCACGGACCGTATAGAACTGATGCAGACCTTCGTGCGCATCGTTGAAGCAGGCAGCCTGTCTGCGGCGGCCGCACGTCTGGAAACCAGCCAGCCGACCATCAGCCGCCGCCTGCAGGCGCTGGAAAAGCTGCTCGGCCTGAAGCTGGTGCAGCGCACCACGCACGTCATGAAGCTGACCGAGGACGGCGAACGCTGCTATGCGCATGCGAAAACGCTGCTGGAGAGCTGGCAGGGGATCGAGGACGATCTGCGCGGCGTCACCGAGGAGCCGCAGGGCGTGCTGCGCGTGCTGGCTCCGCACGCCTTTGGTCAGGACCAGATGATCGCTCCGCTGCAATCCTATCTGCAGCGTTACCCCAAAATGACCGTCGACTGGATGCTGAGCGACCGCCGCCCGGACTTTATTGCCGAGGGTATCGACTGCGCGGTGCACGTCGGCCCGGTAACCGATCCGTCGGTGGTGGCCCTGCTGGTGGCGGAAGTGCCGCGTATTGTGATCGGCACCCCGGCGCTGCTGGCACAGCGGCCGCTGCCGCGCCATCCCCAGCAGCTGCAGGACCTGCCGTGGCTGTCGCTGAGTATTTTCTATCGCCACAGCGTGACGCTCAGCCATGAGCAGAGCGGGGAGACGCAACGTTTTGATATTCAGCCACGCCTGATGACCGACAGCCTGTACGCGCTGCGCAATGCGGCGTTGGCTGGGATGGGGGTGGGCATTGCCTCATCCTGGGTGGTGGCAGAGGATATTGCGCGCGGTGAGCTGCTGCATCTGGCCCCCGAGTGGCAGGCTTCCGCGCTGCCGGTTTATCTGGTTTATCCGCACGCGCGCTACTACCCGGCGCGTTTACGCATGTTTCTGGCGCTGATGAAAGAGGTCATGCCGGCGCTGAGCGGAACTCAGCACCCGGGAAGATAGAAGGGCGCCCGTCAGGAGCGCCCGTTAAGCGGTGATTAGAAGCTGTAGCTGACGCCCGCCTGCCAGGTGCGGTCGCGGCCGATCCAGCAGTTATTGGTGTCGTAGCAGGTGAAGGTCTCTTTGTTGGTCAGGTTCTGCGCGCTGACTTTCAGCGTGACGCCCGACAGCGTTGCATCCACTGCCGCCATATTGTAGGACAGCGCCATATCAAACAGCGTGGTGCCGCCCAGTTTGCCCTGATCGTTGGCCAGCGAAATCTCCATCGGACCGGTATAACGCGCACCGCCACCGACGGTCAGACCGCGCAGCACGCTGCTGTCGAAGGTGTAATCCCCCCAAACGTTAAATGCATTCTCGGCCACCTGAGTAGGGCGCTTGCCCTGGTATTTATCATCTTTGGTATTCAGCGCGTGGGTATAGGCGTAGTTGGCGATGATAGTGATATTGTCGGTTGGGCGGGCGTTCAGCGACACTTCGGCCCCCTTCGACTCCACTTCCCCGGTCTGGCGATAGTTCAGATAGCTGAGATCGGAAGTCAGCACGTTTTTCTGGCGGATAGTAAACACCGAGGCTGTCAGGGTGGTGGCATAGTCAGCCAGCAGATATTTCACACCGCCTTCCAGCTGGCGGCTGGTAGTGGGTTTGGCGCTGGTCAGATTGCCGGTTGGCGACACGGGCAGGAAACCTTCGGAGTAGCTGATAAACGGCGCAATACCGTTATCGAAGGTGTAAAGCGCGCCGAGGCGTTTGGTCAGACGATGCTGTTCAACCCAGCTCTTATCGTTGTTGCTCAGAGAGTTGGTATTGGTTGAACGGTAGTCGTCATAGCGCAGTCCGGCGATCAGGCTTAGCTGGTCAAACTCGATTTGGTCCTGGAAGTAGTAGCCGGTCTGATTGTAGCTCAGGCGATTTTTCTGCGCGGTATACAACCCCGGAGCGGACTCTGACACCAGGTTGTAATCCGGGTGCAGCATATCGATATCCGGTGATTTCTGCGAGGCGTACTGATAGTTAAAGTGCGAGTCCAGGCGCTGGTGATCGATACCGACCATCAGATGGTTTTTAACGTCGCCGATATCTACCTGTTTGGTGAGCTGATTATCGATATTAAAGCTGCGCAGGTCTTCGTCGGTGGTGTAGGCAAAGCGCGGCAGGATAATGCTGTCCGCCGTCTGCGTCATGCTACCGGTGGCGTAGATGCTGCGCTGATGGGTATCGACATCGAAGTAGCGTGCTTTCTGCGCGAAGCCCCAGCCGCTGTCAAACTCATGTTCAAAACTGTAGCCAACGGACCACTGGCGCTGCTTAAAGCCGCTCCAGTTATCACCGGAGTAATCACGGCGGGAAGCGTGCCCCGAACGCAGATAAGCAATCGGCAGCGGATTAGACGGCGTCAGGCTTGGGATATCCTGGTACTGGGCATCAAGGGTCAGACGCGTTTTATCCGATGGCTGCCAGGTCACGGAAGGGGCCAGCAGGTAATTTTCTGATTGAGTGGAATGTGGCTGATCGTCGCCCGCGCTGGCCTTGCCGATAAAGCGGTAACTCCAGTCGCTGTCGGCAATCGCACCGGTACTGTCGATATAGCCTTCGCGCAGGTTGCGGCTACCCGTATTAAAGCCCACTTCGGTTTGCTGCTCGCGCTGCGGTTTTTTACTCTGAATGTTGACCAGGCCGCCCGGCGATCCGTTGCCGTACAGCACAGAGGCCGGGCCTTTCAGGATATCCACGTGATCGATCAGAATCGGGTCAATATTGGCTTTGGTATTACCGGTGACGTTATACGGCAGCTGCAAGCCGTCGTAGAAGGTGTTATCGACGGTGAAACCACGAATTTTGTACTCGCTCATATAGCTGGTCGAGCCGCGGGTTTCTGTCGACACGCCAGGCGCATAGCGCAGGATCTCATTCAGCGAGTTGGCATGGCGCTGGCTAATTTCCCTGCTGCTGACGCTGTTAATCACCTGCGGTGTTTTACTCTCCGGCACTGCCGACTTAGTGGCGCTGTTGGTGTAAGCCGGCAGGGTGGCTGCGGAGCCGTCACCGGAGGCACTGACCACGAGGGTGTCATCGGCGCTGGCGGCAAAAGCGGAAGAACTGAAGCTGCTGGTGATAAGCACGGCAAGAAGGCACGGCTTAAAAGTAAACGTTTTCATGGTTGCCATTATGATAATGTGAAAGATAACGACAATTATTATCATTAGCGATTCAAAAACAATAAGGCGGTGAAAATAAAAACGGCAGGGAGGCTGATTGCGGGTGGCAGTTGGCGACTCAGTGAAAGCCGCATCTCACCCTCAGGCAGATGCGGCTGAATGTTAGCTCTCGGAACTGAGAGGGGTTTCCGCCGGGATAAAGCTGTTGATGATACGCACGTAATGTTTACGCTGGGTTTCGGTAAAATCTTTATTCACTGCCAGAGTGAATACCAGAAGTTTGCGAGAGTCCGGATTGCGTTGCGGATGCACAGGAAGCGTAACAATAGACGATACCTGCTTAATCCATACCCCCTCTTCAAGGAATTTATTGGCCGTTTGCAGCACCGCCAGTTTAGCCGGGCCTATTTCATGTTTGAGATTTTTTCCTTCCACCTCAAAACCCGGCACAGATCGCTTCATTTTTTCCCACTGTTTTTCACAAAAATCGTCAACGCTCTGGTCTTCATCCAGGGTGGCGCGATTAATCAAGATATTGTAGGGATTATTCTCTTCATCCATATAGCGCAGAATATTGATCGACTGATCTTCCTGCGGTTGGTAAGTAGAAAATACACCTTCATTAATTGGGTAAATAATTGATTTTTTTAACATAAAGTTTCTCTCAATTCCTTTTGCTTGTTACAGGTAATGAAATGATTTCTACGCGGCGATTCTGCGCGCGCCCTTCTTCGGTCTCGTTGCTGGCTATCGGATGCATGTTACCCGCGCCTTCAACAACAAAATGCGTGGTGGGCAAGCCGGTTTTTGTTACCAGCCAGTCTTTGACCATCTGCGCCCGTTCTGTCGATAGAGCATAATTAGCCCGCGGAGAACCCGTGCTATCGCTATGGCCGACGATCAGAAACATCTGGTGCGGATGCTGAACCAGCGTACTGGCGATCTCCTCCAGCTTTTTTTCGCTGCCGGGCATCATGCTGCTGCTGCCATGTTTAAACAGCGGAACGATATCGGTTAACACGAAAGATCGCGCATCCCCGTCGCGCGGTGGGGCAGGCAAAAATGACCTCAGGGGATTTAAGGCGCTTAACGGGGTGCGAACAGGCTGGCGGTACTCATGGAGGGTAAATGCCGCCAATAACATGATTAACAGCGCGGCAATGGCTGGCCAGTGACGGCGTCGCTTGCCTGAAGCGGTTAACGCCAGGGGGGCGGTAAACGGCTGGATATCCCTTTCTGCAGGAAGCGGGATCGCAGGAAGCGGAGGCATCGCCGTTGAGGCCGAAAGTGCAGGCAGAATACCGTACTTTTCCTGCATCCATAGCGACCAGGCACCATGACGGCTGAACCCCTCGCTGTGGTCAGCAAGAGTCACTCCGGCTAGATCCAGCTGCGAGTTATCGAACAGGCTTTGTAGCACATTCATAATACGGTTCTCAGCCATCCAGGCAACAAACATACTTCCCAGCGCCTGACGCTGTATGGCATATAAATCACTACCGTCATCGACTGCGTCGAGTTCGGCGAGCAGTTTGATAAGGCAGGTTTCCAGGTTCAGATGCCCAGCGCCCGAGGTTGTCAGCCTTCCTGTCCAGGTGGCGCGTTCCGGGTCGTGTGAATGGCGCTGCTGGCTAAGCCGGGAATACAACCCCAGCAGGCAAGGCAGATTTCCAGTCAGGGGGGTGGCAGATAAAGCCTGCTGCCAGGCGGTGATCTGCTCGATCAGTAATCCACTGTTCTCTAGCCCGTCCGCCAGCAGGGGAAAATAGGCCAGGGTGGCTAAGTGGCTTTGGTTGGCTTTCAGGTGCACCAGCCGTTTGGCAAGGGTGTTGGCATGGCCGGCGACTATCCAGACAATGCCGTTATCATTGCTGGTGGAAAGGTCGGACTGACTGAACCACTTGCTGGCAAAAGGCCCGATGATAAACACCATCAGTCGTGGGGAGCGGAGCTGAAACTCATCTTCTGGCAGCCATGTTTCGCTATCGCTTGAGGCAGTCAGAGCCGGCCGGGGGCGGTATAGGTAGCGGGCGCGGCAGTGAGTGCGCAGTCTAATCAAGGCTTCGGTTTGCGTTTCTACCTGTATGAAAAGCATTAACAGTTGCCAGGCGTAACGGAAAGTCACCTCGCTTTCGCTGTTAAGCAGACGTTCCAGCATGGCAGCGGGCTGATTTTCATCACTCTCTGCGCTGTAGCCATAGAAGTAATTCACCAGTGAATAGCGCTGCCACGACAGCATATCACTCTGCGAGTGGGTGAGCAGATGCCGGTCAAAATAACAGCATATTGCCCTGCACAGCGCTTCGCTCTCGCTTTCCGGCTGGCCTTCTGCACGTCGTGTTTTGTTAAACTGCTCTATCAGCGAAATGAGTTTGAGCTGGAAATCCGCAGCAGAAGGAATGATACCTTCGCAGGAGAACAGCGTGTCTATGCCGACCAGGCGGCTAAAAAAAACGTCACTTTTCACCATGCGCTCTCCGTCACTGCGCCCCAGCCATCGGCTGCCGACCACGGACATACCCTTACGGTGACGGGCTTATGCGCCAGGTTCGCGGCTTTAAAATCCACTGAGAGGCGCAGCTCGTCATTTATCGCTTCAGCGCGCAGCGCCTGTAAATCGACGGGGGCGAGTTTGCGTTGATAAAGCAGCACGTTCTGAAGGCTATAAACCTGGATGTGGAGATAGCTCTCATGCTGCACGCAGAAGGTAAAGTCCGCCTGATTTAAGGTAATGGGCTTTCTATACCAGGCAAACTGGCGGTCCAGCCATGCGGCTTCGTCGTTGGGTGGGGTAGCAAAAAAACTCACGGCGTCTGGGCCTGCAACTTCAGGCTGTACGGTGCCATTTTGCAGGCAAATTCCCGCCTGGTATTCAAACTGCCTCAGTGTCCTTTTATTACCTAGCGTATAAGGAGTAAGGCTATCCGCACATTCGGCTTCCAACCCTAATAAGGTCCTGACGCGCTTTTTGGAGAGGTTATCTCTTTGCCACCAGGCTTGTTCTACCGCGCCTTCCTCTTGGGCCTCGGTGGTGTGATCGCCCCAGACCTTGGGGCGATCTTCACGCTGATAGTAGTGCCACAGCAAAGGTTTGTGCGGATGATAAATATCGTAGCCGTGAGTAAAAGCGCGTAATGCCATGGCGATCTCCTCACCAGCAAAAAAGATCTGCGGGTCGTTTGGAACTGTGCTGACAAAGTCACCGCTGGTGAAAATGAAGCCGGCTGCCAGATAACTTCCGCGCACCGGAGCGGTATCCTCGAATGTTTTGGAGTTAAACATAGGGATGCCCAGCCGATCGTATTCATTAAATATCAAGCGGCTGACATATCGCTTTTTGCTCTCTTCTTCGCCTTCTCCCGGAGAATAGGCCGGCGGGTAAGAGGAAATAATCGGTAACGCTGATGTTGTGCGCAGTTTCTGTAGCATGGCGATCATCTCGCTATCCCAGTCGGGAATGAAGCGGCAGTGAGAGTCGATTTGCAGGAAATAAGTTTCATTGTTAAACAGCTTTTCGGCCAGGCTTCGTGCCCAGCATGCGCCCTGGCTGCTGTAATAATGTTTAATGATTATCGCGATCTCTGCCTGCTGGTAGCGATAGCTTGCCACTTTTTCACCCGCGACGGTCTGGCAGCCCTGCAGCTCCAGCCCTGCCTGTTCGAAAACGCGCATATCTTCGTTATCCTGCCAGCAAATGGCGATACGCAGATTTTCAGGGTGCGCGGCATGGTGCAGCATATCCCGTAAAGTGGGCAGCAATTCCGCGTCACGATAGCTGGCGATACTGATAAATACAGTCTCCGGTTTATTCATTTTTTTCCTTCCGTGAAAAATTATCCTGTCACTCAATATCAAAAGTTATTTCGGCCTTAGCGGTGAACACGCCTTCAGCAGGGGAGGGTTTTGGTCCGGCAATCAGCCTGGCCTTCCACGAGTATTCTGCCGGTCCCTGACTGGTGCTGGAAAGCTGCTCCGAAGTACTGCCATCGAGCTTCATCACTTTTCCATTGCTGTCTTTAATTTGAATTGCCAGTTTGTCTTTATTTCCCGACGCATCTTCTGCCCGAATTAAGGAAGCATCTGAAGAGGGCGTGTTGGTCGTGATCGAGGCACTGGCGGTATAGTTGCCGTAATCGCTTTTACAGGTAATCGAGAAATCAAGATCGCGCTCTACACCGTCTTTAAGCAGGGAAGGGGTCACAGTACCGAAATCGATATTTTTGGCGCTGTCGGGGGTGCAAACTGGGGTACTGATGATTTTTATTTTATCGATATAGAGCTTGAGGTAATAAGAGGATACAGCTGGCGAATTTATCCAGTTGTAACCATATTCGTTTGGGTCGAGCACGATATCACCCAGCGGATCTTTCAGGCGCAGTCTGTCACTGGTTTTGAAAAACTGAATATGGTAGTACGAGCCGGGAAAAATGGAGAATAACCCTGTTTTATCGTCTGCGAAGCTCATTTTTGAGTCACTGGGAAAAGCGCCCTCTGCTGTGGCGTTGTTAAACCATAATTTCACGCCAATACCGGGAATATTGGTCGGGTAAATTTTTTCACTGCTCGGTAAGCCAGACAGGTTCTCCGTTGTTTTGCCATACGGTGTACCTGGTCTGCAGAATTGGTATTTTATATATGAGGTGGTTGAAGGCGAGTAGAAATCTGCGATGCTTGAAGTCGTACCGCTTGCTGCGTCGGCGGAGATATTAATAGTCTGTTCAGCAACGGTGAGGGTAGTGGGTGAGCTCCCTTCATCTAAATAGCAGAATCCACCGGCAGCTGCTGGCGCTGCGATTGAGAAGATTAACCCCGAAAGTACGACGATTAAGAGCCTTAACATTCGTTACTCCTTCTCTTGATTCAGTAGGGTGACGATTTCTACGGGGTACATTTTTAACAGGTCAGAAAAATTTCTGCCGATGCTCTGTTCTGCATAGTCCAGCAGCTGGACAACAGGGGTGCTGGGTTCGCTGGTGGCAAACCATTGGCGAACTTCCCTCAGGCGGAGTAACGCCTCCGCACGGCCGGTAATGCCAGCCTGTTTTGTCACCGACTGAGCGGCGCAAGGGGCGACCGCAACGGGGGGGGTAAGCAGGGCTGGCTCGCTATCGGTGGTGGTGACTTCCGCCACAACTTCTGCGCTCTGTTGTAACGGCAGAGCCGGGGGAGGCGCTTCAGTGAGCTCAGCGAGTGCAAAGGGTGCGCTAAGAAACTCGCTGGAAAATGGCTGGAGCAGCCCGCTCAGCAGCGCGAAATCCGGCGCTTCGTGCGCCAGCATCTCTGTCAGGAGCTGTTTTATCGCTATGACATAGTGATAAGCCTCTGAGAGTGGACGGATGTCATCATTGGCGTTCAGTCGCCATTCATCCATGATGCCAGCAATAGCGGTATCCGACAGCGCGCTCTCTTCACGGGGAATCAGATGGGCCTTCTCAACGTCTTTGATCGTGAGCTGCAGGCCAGATGCTTTGGGCAGGGGATGATTGCGAAGATCGTGCAGCAGGGCGTTGGTATCTTCCAGCTCGGAAAAGGCGTTAGCGCGAAGTATCGGGGTAAACTCCCCCTCGTCGTACAGCTGTGGATGAAGGTCATTCGGCCAACTTTGTAATACCACATAGAGTGCCTCCAGCCCCTCCGGCAGCGCGCGCAGGCCAATCTTGCGTAGCCGGCAGCGTATCAAAATGATAATCAGCCTGATGTCTTTGCTTTTTTGCAGCAGAGTAAGGCAATCGCGCTCGGTATCGGTCCAGTTAACTGGCTCTGCCGCTTCAAAAAAACTGCCATATTCAACATCCTGCCTCGGCTGCAGCCTTGACTGCAGCAAAATAAAATCGGCATCGTACTCAATGTTTTCGCCGCAGGGGGCATGCCCAACGGTGGGGTGTAAAACGGCTTGATAATAATCGGAGAAAGTTAACTTAATTATCTGATTCATATGTTTTTTCATCCATGAGTGGTGGCTTATCTTTCCCTGAGCCACCGTTAGCGGTGATAAAGTTCAGGGTCAAAACTAATACCGAATACCGGCTTATCGTGTGTTTCCCGTAAAAGCCAGCAGGCGTAGCCAAGTTGGTGGCTGCCATCCAGCGTTGCCAGCGGTACCGCATCGGCAGCCAGCACTAACTGCATATCCCAGGCGTATTCAAAGCCGATGTAGCTGCGCACCAGTTCGCGCATCACCGACATATCTCTGCCCCAGGGACTAAACTGCAGGTATTGCGTGAGTGTGAGTGGGCCCATAATCAGCTTGAACTTGTGCTGTCTGTCCTGCACGGTGTCCCCCAGGATAGCTCCATCTCCGAGTAGCGAGGCGTGGTGATAGTCTCCCAGCACGGTCTGATCCTTGCCTTCAAGGAAAATCCATTGCAGGTCAAACTCTTCAATCTGCACCAATACGTCAAAGTAGTACTGCATTGCCCCCAGCAAGCCGTCTGGGTTGCGGGCTTCACGAATCAAGTGTGCTGAAGAAGCTAGCCTGGCGTGTTTCTGCAGCGGCGCAGGGTCAAGTTCTGCCGGGTCCAGACCAATAAGGCTGCCAATGTAAAAGGAGAAACGTTCGTCCTCATGGCGATCCAGGGATGCGGTATCCTGCGATAAGAACCAGGCGCGATAAAACTGGCTGAGTGCCCGATGGTGGAAAATATCTGCAAAATCAATCAGCGTGTGGTCATGCTGCTCGTAACGGGAATAGGCCAGTTCAGAAAGGTGAAAAGGCATTGCGCCCTGTGCGCCCCAAATCCCGAGGCCATACAGCTGCAGCTTAATTTTTTCATTTTGCAGGCTGATGGCAGAAATCTCACGCGGAGAGAAAGTCATGCTGGAAACTTGCCCCAGGCGAAAGCGCTCTTGCGCCGGACGCTCTGCCTGGCCGGGGGGAGGCAAATCTGGGGTGAGGGCGGCAATAGCCCGCATGACGCTTATGAAGCCGGCCTCCCAGGGCTTGGCACTGTCGTACCAGGCATCCAGCTCGGGGGGCAGCATCGGCTGATTATTAAGTTCAGGCGGAGTCATAACGCTCCCCGTCTACCCGGGCGTGCTTTCCAACGGCCGATAAGTCCTCGCTGCATAGAGTGCAGCTCTGTTTCCGTAAAGATATTGATGGCGGCGTGGCGCGCCAGGTAGTTCTCCATGATCAGACCAAACAGGTAGGGACTAACACCCGAGAAACCTTCTTCATCTACCGTCAGGCTACAGCTGACTCCGCGGCCATAAACCAGCAGGCCATCCTCTGACAGGCGGCGCACGACCGGCTGGGTTTTGCATCCCACAAGGCTGTTGATTTGCGCCACGGAATCAAGATCGGAAGCGTTGGTAAAAAGCCGTAGCATATTACGCAGCGATTCCCCACCCTGAGCATGTTCCATCTCAGACAGCGGCAAATAATTGAAGCTTAACTGCCGGATAAGCCGCCATGCGGCTTCACCTACGGCAAAGGGTGAGCGTGGAACGCTGGGAGAGCTGACAAAGCGGGCGCCATGAACAGGAACAGCATTCGACATGGTTAAATCAAAGCTGCCGGTGCTGCTAAGAAGGCGCGGCAAATCGCGATTAGTCGCCATAGTGTCAACCAGAAGGTAGCGGATATGTTCCCCGTAAGGGGCTTCCAGCTGATCGACCAGGGAGATAAATATTTCGGTTCCGCTGTAAGGGGTGCGGGTGTCATATTTTCTTCCTGTTGCTTCTTTAATCCGCACTTCCCTTGTTACCGAGAAATAACGGCCAAAATTATTGGTATCAGTGTGGCGGGTCTGATAGAGCGGGTTAAAGGTCAATTCATCACTGGTCTCAGCCTGCAGGCCGAAAACTTTATTTACTGAAAATACCTCATAATCCAGCGGGCGGCTTCGATCGGGCACAATATGGAAGTTATTTAATGCCCGATTGACTTCAATGCGATCGACCCGTTTCGGGAAAAGATTAATGACAGGAGTACAAAAAAGTAGAAAGCGCGAGGCATCCATGTGAGCGATTAAATGCTGAGGGAGTTTATTAAGCAGAACAATTATCTCAACCTCTTGGGTATTATTCTCCGCGAGCGCACGGGATAACTGAGTGAGGGTGAAGAAGTAAAAACGCTCACGGCAGGCGATGTACTCCTGAATCAAAGTATGTCCGTGGAAAATATTCCATTGCATAGGCAGCAGGCTTTGATCCACATTCATTCCTTCGAATTTTAACGGCTGGCTGTTGATGATGTGGTGCCGTGGTTTATCCTGCTCCCCACTACGGACTACCATGGCAATATGGCTGCCATGCAGCAACTCAAAAGTATGTGAAACAATACGCTCATCACCTTTAATATAGATCGGAAGCTCATCTAACCCAATTAAATCTGAAAAGAGCACATCACCCTTTAGTCTAAGTTTAATCCGCAACGCACCCTTCATTTGTTGATGGCTGACACGATGGTTTTCCATGTTTGGTATGTCTGGCGGTACGGATGTTAATCTGACTTCTGAAATTTCCAGAGGCCAGAGCGTCACTTCTTGATTGTTTCGGAATTCGCAGCGGGTCATTTCTCCCGGTAAAATACTGCTATAAAAAGCACTTTTTTTAGCGACAGTGTAGCCATGAGTTAAATCTCCCTCGCTTAAATTGGGATCAAGCTGAACAACGCCCATTGAGGGAGTGGGTGAGTTATAGTTTGGATAAACTACATCCAGCAATCTCTGAGTAAACCTGGGGAACTCAGCATCAAGTTTAATCTGAGTTCTTGCCGATAAAAAACAAAAAGCTTCAATTAAACGTTCAACGTAAGGATCGGCAACTTCGATACCGTTCATTCCCAAACGTCCGGCAATTTTGGGATGGCGCTGTGAAAACTCCTGCGCCATTTCGCGCACGAATGTGAGTTCCTTGTTGTAGTAGTCTAAAAAATTATTTTCCACCTGCCATCCTGTCAATTGTCGTTTTTGCGAAAAAGGTTCTCTGAAATTACAATGAATACCTATAATAAAACCGCAGCCTGTGTTCGCAAAGAGTTTGAGCTTCATTAATTAGTGACTATTTTAAAAGTAAAAATCAACTTTACGATGGGCATATTGTTCTTGTCGCCAAATTTAAGAATTTGCATCGGGCAAAAATCCTAAAATTGAGCTGGCGGTTCCTGAAAGGTTTTTCTTTTCGGGGCTACTGGCTAATATGCCCCGGGCATCGGTTTCCGGTATAAATAATCTCTATGGTACAACCGGGCGTCTACCCACTTAGGAAGAGTGAAAAATGAGAATTTACATTTACAGGGAGCGTAACTATGGTCATCACTCGCAAAAATCTGTTTGGTAAGCTAAACACAAGCTTATTCAAAAGCCTTGAAAGTGCCACAACGCTCTGTAAGCTTCGGGGCAATCCTTATGTCGAGCTGATACATTGGTTGAACCAAATTTATCATCAGCAAGATAGTGATATTAAACATATTATTCGCCACTTTAAGTTGGATGCTGAAGTGCTTGAGCACGATTTCTCTCAGGCATTAATCCGTTTACCCGCTGGCGCAAGCTCAATCTCTGATTTTTCCTATGATGTTGAAATGGCAATTGAACGCGCGTGGGTCTTTGCCAGCCTTGAGTGTCATAGTGCTTGTATTCGTAGCGCGCACTTACTTATCTCCTTGCTTAATAATAGGGAGCTACAGCGCGCAACGTTTGCGATATCTCGTGAGTTCGAAAAAATTCCGCTGGAACACATCAGTAAAGATATGGGATATATCATTCGCGAATCGGCGGAGGAGAGCGACTTAGCGGATGGCTCAGCGCTTCCCCACGACGCGGGTGTTCCCGGGGAAGCCAGTCATGCGATGGGTGCACCTCATTCAGGGGCATCTCTTTCTCAATACTCCACGGATCTGACGGCCCTCGCGCGCGAGGGAAAAATTGATCCGGTGTTGGGGCGTGATAAAGAGATTAATACCATGATCGATATCCTGCTGCGTCGTCGGCAGAATAACCCGTTACTGACCGGGGAAGCGGGCGTAGGTAAGACTGCCGTTGTGGAAGGCCTGGCTCTGGCGGTAGCGGCGGGTGAAGTCCCTCCCTCCCTGAAAAATGTCCGTCTGCTGACGCTGGACCTGGTCGCACTCTCTGCGGGCGCCAGCATGAAAGGTGAGTTTGAGGCCCGCTTAAAATCACTGCTGGAAGAGGCGATCAACTCGGCCGAGCCGGTGATTCTGTTTATTGATGAAGTCCATACTCTGGTGGGGGCGGGTGGTAATGCCGGAACGGGCGATGCCGCCAACCTCATGAAGCCAATGCTGGCGCGTGGCCAGTTGAGGACCATCGGCGCGACCACGTGGAGTGAATTCAAACGCCACATTGAAAAAGACCCCGCCCTTACGCGCCGTTTTCAGGTACTCCAGGTTGATGAACCCAGTGAAGAGATGGCGATCGCCATGCTGCGCGGCTTGTTACCTGTGCTGGAAGAGCATCACGGCGTGTGGGTAATGGATGAGGCAATACAGGCGGCTGTACGCCTTTCTCATCGCTATATTCCCGCCCGCCAGCTGCCTGATAAGGCGATCGGTTTGCTGGATACAGCCTGCGCTCGGGTGGCAGTTGCACAGCATACGCCGCCAACCGAACTGCAAATTTTGAAATTCAATAGTCAGTCAGCTCATGCTGAAATGTCGCTGCTTGAAAAAGCGATTGGCTTCGGTAAGGAGGAGAGGAAAAGCATTCAGCCTATCCTCACGGTTATCAATCAGCATGCTGAAGAAGCGAAAGTGCTTGGCAGCCGCTGGACACAAGAGTGTGAGCTGGTAACCGATATTGTTGAAACGCGCAGGCAGCTGCTTGATTACATGAAAGATGCACCTCAAGAGCCGGAAAAGCTTGTCGCGCTTCAGGCCAAGCTGCATCAGTTTGAGCAGTCGCTAAGTGATATTCGTGGTGAGCTGCCCCTGGTGCAGGCAGAGGTTAATGCGGGTGTAGTAGCGGCTATTGTTGCCAGTTGGACAGGTATTCCTGTTGGGCAGGTGTTGAAAGATGACGTTAGCGCAGTAATGGAGCTTCCACTGCGTCTCTCAGAAAGGGTCATTGGCCAGGAATACGCTCTCACCTGCCTGAGCCAAGGTATCCAAACTGCGCGTGCCGGGCTTGCAGACCCAAAAAAACCTTTCGGGGTCTTTATGTTAGTGGGGCCATCTGGCGTGGGGAAAACGGAAACCGCACTGGCGATTGCCAGCCAGCTTTACGGCGGTGAGCAGAATCTGATCACTATTAACATGAGTGAGTATCAGGAAGCGCATACGGTCTCTTCACTTAAAGGTTCTCCTCCGGGTTATGTCGGTTACGGTGAAGGCGGTGTGTTAACCGAGGCGGTACGACGTAAACCTTACAGCGTCATTTTACTTGATGAAATAGAAAAAGCGCACTCCGATGTTCACGAGTTATTCTTCCAGGTTTTCGACAAAGGCTCAATGGAAGATGGCGAGGGGCGCCAGATAGATTTCAAAAATACGATTATTTTGCTGACCAGTAATACTGGGAGTGAAATTATCAGTCACGCCTGTGCCGATCCTGAAACAATGCCGAATGAAGAAGGCTTGCTGGAAATGCTGAAGCCCGCGTTACTGCAGACATTTCCGGCAGCATTTTTAGGCCGTGTTACCACCATACCTTATCTTCCGCTGGCAACAGACTCACTGCAGCATATTGTAAAAATCCATCTTGAACGTATTGCCGAACGAGCAAGGGGCAATTATGGCATCGAGATAATTTTTAGTGATGAATTAATGCACCATATTATTGAGCAGTGCCCGGTTGCTGAGACCGGGGCAAGGCTATTAATTCGCTATATAGAGAAGAATATTTTGCCAAAAATTGGCGTGGCCGTGCTGAACTCTACGGGGGCTGCTGATTCAAAATGCAAGAAAATGACGATGTATGTGAACTTATCATATGAAAAGAGAATTGAAGTTTTTATGCAAAACGAGGAGGAGTTATCAGTAGAGTGATTCCAAAGAATCTGAGTAAAAAACGGCAAGGTATATTTCCCGTCAAATCGTAATGAAAAATTATAGGAAATTATTAAATGCGTAAATTAAAAATGAAACTGTGCGCAGTGGCACTGGCTACAGTATCAGCATCAGCAATGGCAGCCGACGCGGACCTGGCTCCCGGACAGGGGACGGTAACCTTCAACGGCAAGCTAATAGCAGAGACCTGTACCATCGCCAGCGATTCACTTGATATACAGATACAGCTTCCTACCCTCTCTATTCAGACTTTGAAATCTGCTGGCGTAACCGCAGGTTCAAAAAACTTTGATGTCAATGTGGAAAACTGTCCAAAAGAAATCACTAATGTTGCCGCGCATTTTGAAGCTATCGGCAGTAGTGGTGTGGATTCCGCAACGGGCAACCTGACGAACCAATACCAGGATGGTGGTACCGCGGATCCTAAAGCCGGTAATGTTGAAGTGATCCTCTATGACTCGAACGAAAAGCACCTGAAATTAGGAGATACCGGCACCGGAGTTAAACCCGATGCAGATGGTAAAGCCACCATGACTTATTACGGTGGATATTACGCCACGGATGCGACCACCGCAGGTAAGGTCTATGCCAAGGCACGTTACACCCTGGCATATCCATAACCTTTTACCTATGGGTGAAAATGGGGCGAGAAATCGCCCCATTTTACCAAGAACTCATCCCGTATGCCTCTTTTCAGGTGGGATATGAAACCCGCAGGGTAGCGCTATGTCATATCAAAAAAAAATAGTTTCACTATTTTCCGGCACGATTTTGTCGCTTGCATTAACTACTCAGCTCGCATTAGCGGGTATGACCATCTCAGGCACCCGCATTATTTTTCCAGCGGCCGAACGTGAGCAAACCGTCAGAACCACGAATAAAGGTCATAGTCCGCTGCTGGTGCAGGTGTGGGTTGATGATGGCAGTAAGAATGATGATATCAACAGCATTAAAGTTCCGTTTACCGTTACCCCGCCGATTTATCGCGTGGAGCCGGGAAGAGGGCAGAGTATACGCCTGATTTATAATGGCATGGTTCTGCCCCAGGACCGCGAGTCGGTTTTTTATTTTAACCTGCTGGAAATTCCACCGGTCGATGAAAAAGTGAAAAACACCGATCGACTTGAACTGGCTTTCAGAACACGGATTAAAATATTTTATCGCCCGGCGGTTTTAACCGGTAGCAGCTACAAAGATGTTAACAAAGTGCGTTGGGAAGTTATCAGTCCGACGAAAGGGATTAAAGTGACAAATCCCACGCCCTACTATTTTTCGTTTGACTCCGCATTCATCACTTCAGGTGGAGTGAAATATCCACTGTCTGTTGATATGGTTGCCCCTTTTAGCAGCAGAGATTTCCCTTTGCAACTTAAAGGTAACGCGCCGCCGGTCACAGTCAATGGCGGAGGAGTTAGTTTGATAAGCGATTATGGTAGCGTAATTAAATATAGTCTTACTCCTGGTTTAGGGAAAGTTTTAACCATTAAAGAGTGAGAGTTTTCTTTAAGGTGACAGTCGTAAGTTTGTTGCCATAGCTTGTTGTTTTAGTCGGGGAGGCAAGGAAGTGAAACCGATAAAATTTAAGCATCATCAATCCCGATTGATATATGAATCAAGGTTAGCTTATGCAGTCAGACTGATTATTATCTCTTCTTTGGTAGCGAGTTTTTCAATTCCGGCCCAGGAGGGCGTGGCTCATTTTCCAGCCCGAAATGAGCAGGGATCCTCCCCTGAAAATGTGAAGTTCAACAGTGCTTTTATGCATGGGATCAGCGTTGATGTCTCACAATATTTCCAGGGTAATCCTAATCCTGCCGGGGAGTTTGCCATCTCCATTTCCCTCAATGGTAAAAACCGTGGCCAGCACAACGTACTGTTCGCGCCGGTGAAAGGGGCTATCGGCGCGCAACCCTGTTTCAAGGGAGAGCAGCTTGCCAAACTGGGGATCAAAGTAGAGGACGCGGAGGGAGCAGCTGCGGTCAATGGCAGTGATGTAAAAGATGCCGGGCAGTGTGCGACGATGGAACAATGGATTCCCGGTGCCAGTGCCAACTATATCGCTGGTGATTTTCACCTTGATCTGATTATTCCTCAGGCCTACCTGGTGCAAGTTCCACGCGGCTATACCGACCCAAATAGCTGGGAAAGGGGTACTACCGTGGCATTGCTGGACTATAACTCCAACTTTTACGTCCAGCAGAGAACGGGCAGCTCCTCAGGTGGTGATACCCATTCTTTAAGCGGGAATTTAGGGATGATGGCCGGACTGAATGCTCTGGGATGGCGCCTGCGCAAGCGTATTAATACCAGCTTAAGCAGCAATTCTTCGCAACATACTCAGTCACTTTTGACCTATATTCAGCGAGATATCCCGGTTCTGAGAAGCCAGTTAACGCTAGGTGACAGCACGACCAGCGGTGACCTTTTTGATAGTCTGACAATACGCGGGATCCAGCTACAGTCGGATGATCGCATGCTGCCGGATGGGCTGCGTTACTACACGCCCCGCATCCGCGGTCTGGCCGAAACCAATGCGAAAGTGACAGTGACTCAGCGTGGGCAGATATTATACCAAACCACTGTTCCCCCTGGTCCCTTTGATATTGACGAAATTGGCGCGCTCGGATACGGGGGCGATCTGCAGGTCACTGTGACCGAAGCGGACGGCCGCAAGAAAACCCAGGTTGTTCCTTTTGCAGCCCCACCTATGCTGCTGCATCAAGGTGTTGCCCGCTTTAGTGTTACGGTAGGCAAGCTGCAGGACGATTCGTTGCTCGAAAAGCCTGGAATGGCGCAGGGTTTTTATCAATACGGCATCGGCAATCTTTATACGCTGTATGGCGGTGGCCAGCTTTCCGATAACTATGCGGCATTGGGGCTGGGGCATGCATTTAATACCCCGTTAGGTGGGATATCAATGGATATGACCCGCGCACGTAGCCAACTGGGTAGTGGCAAAGTATCTAGCGGTAACAGCCTCAATATCGGGTTCAGTAAATATGTCGGTACCACCGATACAGATGTCACCCTTGCTGCGTATCGCTATTCATCCAAAGGCTTCTACAGCCTGAGAGATGCGGTGCTGGAGATGCACGGAACGAGGCACAACGATCAATATCTGGTCGACTACCGAACTCGTCAGCGTTTTACAGTGAACATTGGGCAGCCCGTGTGGCGTGACGGCAGATTGAATTTCTCAGGCAATTTCTACAGTTACTGGAGCAAGCGCTCCTCAGCCAGTCAGTACACGGTGACCTATAACCAATCCCAGCGGCATTTCTCTTGGGCAATCTCGGCTTCACGCTCCTATACCAGTGACGGTCATAATGTAAATAATCTGATGCTGTCATTCAGTGTTCCTTTGGGATACAGCAGCATTGCCAACAAGCCGGCGTTCAATACGCTTTACTCCACGGTTACGCATGATAACGACGGCGCGACATCGTTGCAGGCAAATGCGATTGGTAACCAGGGTACACAAAATGAGCTGAGCTACGGTGTCGGGACCTCGGTTTCCAGTGCTAAGAGCGAAAGCACGCAGGCGGCTGTGAATGGTAACCTGAACTATCAGTCGCAATACGGCGAGTTTGGCTCGACAGCCTCCGTTGGCAACAGTGCACGTCAGCTCTCGCTTTCAGCGAGTGGCAGCGTCATCGCTCACAGTGGTGGCGTAACTCTTGGCCCGCGCCTGGGGGATTATCCGTTTGCCCTGGTGAGCGCACCGGGGGCTGAAGGTGCGCGATTACTCAATGGCTATGGCTCCAGAATCGATGCCAACGGTTATGCCATTGTGCCGTCGTTGACCCCTTATCGTACCAACACCGTTGCGGTGAATACGCGAGGCTTGCCAGATACGGTGGACGTTCTGGAAAGTGAAGCAACAGTGATCCCTCAGATGGGCGCGGCGGTGAAAGTAAACGTTAAGACCCTTGTCGGAAGCCCAGCGGTACTTATCGTGCGCGACAGTAAAGGCAATCCGCTGCCGATTGGCGCAAATCTTGCGGAAGAAGGCAACAGCAGCATCGGTATTATCGGTCAGGGGGGTATGGCATTTGTGCGCGGCTGGAAAGCTGAGAAAGATAATCTTTATGTTGAAAACTCATCCGGTCGTCGTCTCTGCACCATCTATTCTGATGAAAGTATTGCGCAAAAAATTGCTGATGCTAAGGGGGTAATTACCCAAGTGGAGGTAGTATGCCATTGAGTAAATTTACCATCGGGGAAGTAGGTATTTTCCGAGTAATATTCATTTTCGCGGCATTAAGCGGTCAATTAATTTTATCCGCGGATGCTTGTTTAACTGATTGTGCTATCGATGTCAGTTTTACAGGAAAATATACGGAGGAAACCTGTGAGGTGCTGGTTAATAATGGTAGTGATAATGGCGTGGTAACATTGCCACAGATATCTACGAATTCTCTTAAGAATAACGCGAGTGAAGCAGGAAGTACGCCTTTTGATATTGCATTAAAAAACTGTCCAGCTAATCGTTCAGTGACGCTTTTTTTCAATAGTCATTTATCAAGTTTTGATAGCGTCACGGGTAATTTAATAAATAATACTATAGATAAAACATATAGTCTTAATGTACAAATACGGGTCAGAAAAGAAGATGGCTCGCAGGTCTTTATTGATAATCCATCAACTGGTCAGACTTATCTTATTCCAGAGTCAGCGGAGCCAATAAGTCACAGGTTTGTAGCGAGCTACTATGCATTAGGGGACTCGGCCGTTACCGCAGGTAAAATTCAGACAATCGCCGGGGTCGAGTTGGATTACAAATGACAGGGAGGCAGTGCTGGCTAATCACCTGACAGTAGCCATCAGGTTAAAAAACATTCTTCAACACTTTTAAAAGAGTAAATATTCCTATGAGAAGAAGTAATTCGCAAAAATTTATTGCACGCAATCGTGCACCAAGGGTGCAGATAGAGTATGACGTGGAAATTTATGGTAGTGAAAAGAAAATCGAATTGCCATTTGTTATGGGTGTGCTTGCCGATCTGTCTGGTAAGCCACTTGAGCCGCTGCCGCCTGTTGCCGACAGAAAGTTTTTAAATATCGATATCGACAACTTTGACGAACGTATGAAGGGTATGCGACCGCGCGTTGCATTCGCGGTTCCTAATACGCTAACGGGCGAAGGACAGCTGATGGTGGATATGACTTTTGAAAGCATGGATGATTTTGCACCAGATGCGATTGCCCGCAAAGTTGACTCTTTGGCGCAGCTGCTTGAGGCCCGTACTCAACTTGCCAACCTGCAAACTTATATGGACGGTAAAGCCGGCGCAGAAAACCTGGTGATGAAAGTGCTTAATGACAAATCACTATTAAGTACTCTGGCTTCGGCTCCTAAACCAAAAAAGGCTGATGACAGCACTTCCTTAAAGTGATGAAGAGAGAAAACTATGGCAACTCATTCAGAAACAAATAAATCTGCTGTGACGCAGACGGCCTCGCAGAGTGATTTTAGCACCTTATTAACTCGTGAGTTTAAGCCGAAGTCTGAGCAGGCTAAAACGGCAGTTGAAATTGCGGTGAAAACACTCGCTGAACAGGCGTTAAGCACTTCAATTACCCTGGCTGACGACGCGTATAAAAATATCGCGGCAATCATTGCAGAGATCGATCTGAAACTTTCCGAGCAAATTAATCTGATCCTTCATCATGATGATTTTCAGCGCCTTGAGAGTGCCTGGCGTGGGCTGAACTACCTGGTCTACAACACCGAAACTGATGAAAAGCTGAAGTTACGTTTTATGGACATTTCCAAAAATGACCTACGCCGTAATATGCGGCGTTATAAAGGCATTGCCTGGGATCAGAGCCCGCTTTTCAAGCAAATTTATGAAGAAGAGTATGGCCAGTTGGGGGGTGAACCCTATGGTTGCCTGGTCGCTGATTACCACTTCGATCATTCGGCACCTGATGTTGATCTCCTTTCATCAATTGGACGGGTGGCTGCATCCGCCCATATGCCATTTATAACTGGCGCATCACCTTCTGTGATGCAGATGGATTCCTGGCAGGAACTGGCAAACCCGCGCGATTTGACAAAAATCTTCACGCAAAATCTCGAATATGCAGCCTGGAACTCTTTGCGCCAGTCTGAGGACTCTCGTTACATCGGGCTGGCGATGCCGCGTTTTCTCGCCCGTCTGCCGTACGGTATCAAAACCAATCCGGTCGATAACTTCAATTTTGAAGAAACCACCGACGGTGCTGATCACAGTAAATATGTTTGGTCGAATGCGGCTTACGCAATGGCGGTGAACATCAACCGTTCGTTCAAGTATTACGGCTGGTGCACCATGATCCGTGGAGTAGAAAGTGGTGGCGTCGTAGAGGATCTTCCGTGCCACACTTTTCCAACCGATGATGGCGGAATCGATATGAAATGCCCGACGGAAATCGCCATTTCTGACCGTCGCGAAGCCGAGTTGGCGAAAAATGGATTTATCCCGTTAATTCACCGGAAAAATACCGACTACGCAGCATTTATTGGTGCGCAATCGCTTCAGAAGCCGGCGGAATACTACGATCCCGATGCCACCGCAAACGCTAATCTTTCCGCCCGTTTGCCTTATCTGTTTGCCTGCTCGCGCTTTGCGCATTATCTGAAATGTATCGTGCGTGACAAGATCGGTTCTTTCAAAGAGCGTGAGGATATGCAGCGCTGGCTGAACAACTGGGTGATGAACTACGTGGATGGCGACCCAGCTAACTCTTCTCAGGAGAGTAAAGCCCGCCGACCATTGGCTGCCGCTGAGGTGGTGGTAGAAGATGTGGAAGGCAACCCGGGGTATTATCAGGCGAAGTTCTTCCTACGACCGCATTTCCAGCTGGAAGGTTTGACCGTTTCATTACGTATGGTGGCTAAATTACCTTCTTTGAAAAATGTTGCCTGATTTATTAGATGCTATTAATTAATCTTTGACTAAAAACCGGGTTTTTAGATTTTTTTGATTAACTAAATTTAACTCTAGATTTTTTTATAATTTTTTTTCTTGTTGCACTTTGTGTGACGTAACTCAATGAGAAATGATAAAGGAAATATTATGGCTCAAGATATGTTTATCAAAATTGAAGGCATCGAAGGAGAATCACTGGATGCTACTCACAAAAATGAAATAGAAGTGCTTTCATGGAAGTGGGAGAGTTCTCAACATTCAAATATGCACAGTGGTTCTGGCGGCGGTTCTGGCAAAGCAACGGTGGAAGATTTTTGCTTCGTGCATTACGTTGATAAAGCCAGTACTAATCTTCTTAACTATTGTCTTTCGGGTAAGCACATTAAAAACATCCAGTTTGTAGTGCGTAAAGCCGGTGGCGATCCCCTGGAATATCTGACAATCAAGTTCACCGATGCGATTATTACTCGAGTCAGCACCGAGGGTTCATATGACGATGAAACCCGTCCGCGCGAGACTGTAAAATTCGCTTTCACTAAGCTGACTCAGGATTATGTGATGCAAAATGCTGAGGGTGCCAAATCTGGTGTTATCTCAACAAGCTACGACGTAAAAGCTAACTTGCGCAGCTAATTTTACGGGCATGATGTAAAAGAGTTTTGCTGTAGCAGCGGCAAAACTCTCATTCAAAAAATAAAAATCATGGATAGGATTATGTTGTTCAGAACAGGAGTTCAAAAAGTATGCTTTTGTATTCAGCATGGTCTGGCAGTAATACTTCTGTCGACCTTATTAACCTCCTGCAGCAGCCACGAAGAACGTGAGCCAGTAAATGGTGAGATAAAAATAAATCTGGCTGCAAGCAAAGACGTTAACCCCAATGAAAACGGCCATCCCGCACCATTGAAAATATTTGTTTACAGCGTCAGGGATATGGACGTTTTTAATAATGTTGATTTTTTCGAAATATTTGATGGAAATAGCAAGCCAGTCCAGGAAGCTACGTCTAAAGATTATGAAGCGATTTTACAACCGGGAGAAGCTCGCGTGATTTTTCTTAAGCCAGATCGCGATGTCCATGGATTGGGTTTCATTGGTGCTTATCGCGATATCAATGATTCAGTTTGGTCAAATAGTTGGGTTTTTCCCGAAAGAAAAAAATCATGGTGGTGGTCAAATATTTTTAGTGATGATTCGATTGAACTGAGTGTGGATTTCCAAAAAACAAAAATTACAATCAATAAAATGGATTAAGCCGTGAGAACGAATAAAGTCGTCTGGAGTGAAGGGCTGTTTCTGCGTCCGCAACTTTTTCAACAGCAGGAACGTTACTTTGAATATTATGCTCATAAGAGAGCATCAACCCTGAGTCCTTTTTATTGGGGGTTTTCACAGTACGAGATAGATCGTGAAGCGCTTGCCTATGGCAAATTAGTGCTGCGTTCTGCACGTGGCGTTTTGCCAGACGGTACCCCCTTTGACATTCCGGATCATGCCGATTTGCCGGAACCATTAACCATTTTGCCAGAGCATCTGGGCAAAACGCTCTGCCTGGCTGTTCCGCTGCGGCTTGATAACAGCGATGAGACCATCTTCAGTCAGTATGACAATAGTTCTCTTGCGCGTTTTCGTGCCCAGGAAGCTGAGCTGTGTGATACCAATTCGATTCGGCAGGGCCCTAAACCCGTACAGCTTGCTAAGCTCCGGCTGAAACTGGTCTCTCAGGATGAGATGACTGAATCATGGATTGGCCTAACATTGACACGCGTCAAGGCGATTCAACCGGATGGCAGCGTCCTGTTGCACTTGGAAGACCACATCCCTCCGGTCACCGGTTATGCCGCTAATCATCTGCTCACGGAGTGGCTGACACATTTAAACGGTCTGGTAAAAATGCGCGCTGAAATGCTGGCAACCCGTTTATCAACTTCAGATGGAAAAGCCAGCGCCAGCGCGGAAGTTGTGGACTATCTGCTACTGCAAATCTTCAATAAATATGAACCGATCCTCGATCACCTGCGCAATATCCCGGAGCTGCCACCGATAGTTCTGTATGAAGAACTGGCTAAACTTGCCGGCGAGCTGTCGACGTTTGTTCGGACCAAAACGCGCCGCCCAAAACCGGCGCCTGGCTACGATCACGCCAGGCTTTATCCTTCCATTCGTCCCTTGGTTGATGATGTTCACGATTTGCTGAACCAAATTTTGGTGCGCGCAGGTCAGCTCATCGATCTCCACCACAAGGGTAACGGTGTCTGGTCGGCTGCCATCCTGCCGAATGAGCTGCTTTCCTTCACTAACCTGGTTCTGGCGGTTCATGCACAGCTGCCGATGGATGTGTTGCAGCAGCAGTTCCATGCACAGGCCAAAATCAGTGCGCCGCAGCAGCTTCACGAACTGGTGCGTTCACACCTGCCAGGTCTGGTGTTGCAAGGGTTACCGGTGCCTCCGCGGCAGATCCCTTATAGCTCGGGATATGTTTATTTTGAGTTGCTTAAAAGCGGTCCTTTCTGGGAAAAGATTTCCACCACCGGTGCGCTGGCGCTACACATTGCCGGTGAATTCCCAGGCCTGAAAATGGATCTTTGGGGAATCAGGGGCTGATGAAAGACGATACCAACCCGCCAACCACGGCTGCTTCAGAGCTGGTTGCCGATCAAGAGAGTTCAGCGCAGGCATTGGGTAAATTCCTGCTTGATGAACAGGGTGACTGGGTTCAAAAGCCGGGTGTGAAATCCTCTGAGCAGGGTGATATGCCCGAGCCTGATGATAAAATTTTCAAAAATCACCTGATGCTGAAAAGCGAAAGCGTACAGCAGCGCATGTTAAAGGTTTCGACGGCAGAAAGTCCCCTGCTTGAGGCTGCTCAACCGCTGTTGCGCGCTCTGAGTGATATGCCAGAACAGATCGCCGATCTCAGTTACGTCGAGATGCTCAAAACTACGCTTAAGAGCCAAATCAATCTGTTCAGTATCGTCTGTGACGAGGTCAACATTCCCTGGAAAAAGATGGCAATAGTCCGCTACTGCCTGTGCACAGCTCTGGATGAGGCCGCGCACACCACCGCGTGGGGGCTGGAGTCCGGCTGGTCGCAAAGCAACCTGTTAAACCACTTTGAAGGGGATAACGACGGAGGCAACAAATTTTTTCTGCTGATTGGCCGTCTGTCGATGAACCCCAGCGAGTTCGCTGATGTGCTGGAAGTGCTGCTACGTATTCTAGGACTCGGTTTTGAGGGGCGTTACAGCATCGTTGAAGAGGGGGATCGCCAGCTGACTAAAATACGGCAGCGCCTACTGACGTTGATTCAAAGCACCCGCGAAACCACTCTTTCTCTCTTGTCACCGCATGGCCTGCAGCCGCACGGACCGGTACGACGCAATAAAATGATCGTTCCGGTGCGGCTGACGGCACTCTGTGCCGGGATCGTGGTCGCTGCCGCATTTATCGGGTGCAAATACTGGCTGTCAATGCGGGCAGATGGGCTGAACAATGACATCTACCTGATGCAAAACATTAAGGTGACCAGCCCGCAGCTGAAAATGCGCCTGCGTCTGGCTGTGCTGTTGCGTAAAGAAATTAACCAGCAGCTCCTGAGCGTGGATGAAACGCAGAAACTGAGCAAGGTGGTATTGCATGGCGATTCATTATTCCTGTCTGGCTCCATCAAGGTTCAGCCACAAATGGTGAAAGTTATCGAACGCGTGGCGCGTGAAGTACGTCGTGTTGATGGGGATGTGGTGATTGTTGGCCATACGGACAACACGCCTATCCACCGCCCCGGTCTGGAAGACAACCTGGTGCTGTCGGAAAAACGCGCAGCGGAAGTGGCCAGCTATTTCACGGCGGCAGGTTTGCCCGCCAGCAAGGTGAAAGTTCAGGGGGTCGGCAGCAGCCAGCCGCTGGCTTCTGATGATACTGCTCAGGGACGGGCGAAAAATCGCCGCGTAGAGTTTTTTGTCACGTATTAGTGAGAGTGACCATGTCTTATTTAAATAGAGTCTTCAACAGGCGGTCTTTGAAGGCGCTGCTAACTATTTGCTGCATTGCTCTGGTCGTTGCTGCTATCTGGCTGCTTGGGCCATTCTTTGGCTTTGGCGAATCGCGCCCGCTGCTCAGCGCTAAGTCGCGGTTTATCTTCATTCTGCTGTCGATACTGGCACTGGTGAGCTTCTGGCTGCGCTGGCCGCTTTTTATCGTGCTAAGCGCCTCTGTTTGCGTCCTGGTCTGGGTTTTTGGTCCGTTCCTTCTGGCGGGAGATAGCCATCCGCTTGCCGCGATAAGCGCGCGCTTAATGATTATCGCGGCAGTTCTGGTCATCACCTTGCTCTACGCTTTGTGGTTACTGCTGCTGGCGTTAAAAGATAACCCGTCCCTGCTGGATAAATTCATTCGTAACGCTCCCGCTGCGGCCGAAGAGGACACCTCAGAAGTGACTTCAGCTATCGCCAGCGCGGTAGAGTACGTCAATAAAAATCGTAGCAACCTCTCGTTTTTTCAACGAGTCATTCTCGCTCGCAAACCACTTGAAGTGCTGCCCTGGTACATGATGTTAGGCACGGAAGATGCGGGGAAAACTTCCGCTATTCTGGCTTCGGGACAAAACTTCCCTCTGCCTGAACAGTTAAATCTGGTGGGGAAACCGGCAAAGCAGACGCGAAACTGTGAATGCTGGTTCGCCAATGATGCCATTTATATTGATACTGCGGGTAAATACGTTAGCGAAGCCGAAAAGCATCTGAGTGAGTGGAATGCGATGCTCAAGGCGTTAAAGAAATACCGACCGGTGAAAGCGCTGAATGGCGTGGTGGTCGCTTTTTCCGCAGCCGATGTGATGGGGCGCAATAAAGCAGAGTTGTTCGAGCTGGCGGCGACGTTACGTGCCAGAATAGAGGATTTACGCCAGACGCTGGGCGTTCGCTTCCCGGTGTATGTCGTGGTGACAAAGCTTGATCAGCTACCCGGTTTTGCCGAATATTTCAGGATCTTAACCGAGCAGGAACGTGAGCAGGTTTGGGGAGTCACCTTCCCGTATGGCGATGCCCGAACAGAGTCGTGTTCTGATATCTCTGGCCAGATAACAGCGGAGTTACAGCTGCTGGAAGAGCGTATCGAACGCGATATGATCGTACGGCAGCAGGAAGAGTACGATAACCGTGACCGTAAGAAGATGTACGCGCTACCGCAGGATGTTCGTCTACTTGCAGGCATGGTGTCTGAGGTTGTGAACAACATCTTCTTTTCTTCCCGCTACGATGAAACCCAGAGTTATACCCAGCTGCGGGGCTTGTATTTCGTCAGCAGCCTGCAGCCGGTAGATTTTAGTTTGTTAAATAATGAGACCATTATGCGCAAATGGTCCAACTACGTGGATCATACGGTCCCAACGGTATCAGCCTCTCTCACGGCAGTACCTGGAGACCGCGATTTCCTCATTAAAGATGTCTCCTATGGTCGGCAATATTTCCTGAAGCAACTGTTCAGTGAAGTGATCGTTAAGGACCTTGATTTAGCACGCCATAATTTGGCGAATGAGTCGAAATATCGCCTGCAGCGTTTTCTTGGGCATACGCTCTGTATTATTACGACATTTATAATGCTTAACGGTTTTTACAACAGCTATCACTTGAATAATTCTTTCCTGGATACTGTCCAGACGAAAGTCGTGGCGCTAGATACTGAAGTGAAACGCTTCGTCAGCACGTCTAATCACAATCTGCTGCCACGGCTGCTGATGCTTTCACAATATTTGCCAGAATACGGCAACCTGGACATTTTTAATCCGACGTTAGAGTGGCGTTATGGCCTTTATACCGGCACGGATGTGATGAATGCTTCGGATTCACTCTATCAATTTTTCCTGCAAAGATTGCTGCTGCCGCAGATCGAACAGCAGACGACACAGGCGTTGCAACAGGCGATCGATAAAGGCAATACCGAGCAAATTTTCAATCAGTTAAAACTCTACTTGCAGGTATTTGCGCAGGGGAAAATGGATCGTGAATACATGATCGACAGCATCACTCATCTTTGGGAGACCAGTGGGAAACTGCAGGCTTATGAAGAGCGTCGGATTTTCGTCTCACATCTGACCAACCTGCTGGCCTCGCCCGACTGGCGTCGCTATGGCCAGGGAGTTGATGACGGCCTGGTGAAGTATGCTCGTACCCTGATCGAGCGCGAGGATGTTGCCAGCAGACTGTATGAGCGGATTAAAACCTCACTGGCACCCGATGTACCTGCTGATTTGACGCTGAATGCGATGACAAAATCCCGCAGCGGTGAGCTTTTCACAATGGATGATGCCGCGGGGGAGACGGTCATTCCCGGCCTTTTTACCCGCGCAGGCTATTACGAGCTGTTTAAAAAAAAAATGGACCCGGGCTTAATGCTGCTGGAGCGTGAGGACGCCTGGGTGTTGGGCAAAGGCAGCAGTAATGGGGAGGGCGGCGCGCGGCCAAAGATAAAAGTGACAGGCGAAGGGGTGTTAGTTAACCCGGTTCAGCAGCAGATTTTGGCACTTTACCTGGATGAGTACGCCCGACACTGGCAGGAATTTCTGGGTAATATTCGCATCAAAACAGATGTGATGCCGCTGGAGTACGGGGATGCTGGCGTTATCGGCGATGTATATATGCTAAAAACGCTCAGCGCTACGGATTCTCCATTGGTGAATCTGCTCCAGCGAGCAGTGGAGGAAACGACACTGGTAGGAAAAGACGATAAGTCTTTGCTCGATAACGTTAGAAATAAAGGCAGGATTTTAAATGCGGTAGCGAAAGTTAATCTGGCGTGGGCCGCGGTGGAAAAGAAGCTGCTGCGTGAGCATGTGGACAGTCAGTTTTCTCCACTGCGCGAATTTGTGACCGGTAGCAGTGAGCCAGCCATGGATGCGCGCCCGGCGAGGGCAGGAGCAGAGCTGAACAAGCTGATGGCAGCGCTCAGTGAGCAATATACGCTGTTCGTACTCTACAACGATGCATTGAAGAGCGGCAGCGTTTTGGCGCTGTCCAATGCCGCTCTTAACATGAGTGCAGAAGCGCAAACCTGGCCTGAACCGCTACCTGAGCTGGTTGGCCCGCTGTTGGAAAATGCCTATCTCCACGCCAGCCGTGAAACTATCGCCAAAAGTAATGAAGGCATTGAGGACAGCCTGGGGCAGGTTTGCCGCGCAACGATTGAAGGCCGTTACCCCTTTGCGCAAAGTCAGCGTGAAGTAAAACGATCTGACTTTGAGCGCTTTTTTGCTGCCGGAGGTCTGGTTGACAATTATTTCCAAAAAAATTTGGCGGATAAAGTGGATACCGCTTCCCATCCGTGGCGCTATAAGGGGCAGAGCGATTACAGCGATGAGGACATACTGAATGTTTTTGAGCAGGCCGCAGAAATTCGTGATGCTTTTTTTCAGGAGGAAGGTGGGCGTAAGCTGTCGCTCTCTTTTAAAGTATCCGTTCCTTACTTAGACCCGGAAATTACACAGCTTAATATGAATTTTGACGGCGCGCAGGTGAATTATGCTCACTGGGCCGTTTCGCCAGTGTCTGTCACTTGGCCAACCTCCCGTATCGCGTCAAAAATTACGTTGAATGCGATGCCGCGGGTAATTTCCGGCTCATCATCGCGGAAATACAGTGGCCCATGGGCGCTATTCCATTGGCTCGAGGGGGCCAAAGATATTGTCGATTCAGATGACGACGGTATGGCACTGGTATATGAATTAGATAAGCGCCGCGCAAATATTGAAGTTAGTGGGCTAACCTTTGGAGATCGTCTTGCGATGGACCTGTTGCATGATTTTCGCTGCCCTGGTGATAAATAACACCTGCAAATCTAAGATAGAGGGAACTATGTCGTTACGCCTGTATTTACTTGTCGACGGATCGCGTGCAGGCCTGTTTAGTCGCTGGGGCAGGGCGCAGAGAAAAGTGCACAATTTTATTGTGAAGAATGTGCTAATGAATATGGGTGAGGCTATGTCAGATGAATATTGCTCACGGGGGTATCCGTGGTGCTTTGTCATCTCGGCTGCTGCTTTGAAAGTGAATAAATATTACATCGGCTCATTTATTATTCAGCCTGGAGAGGCAGGAGTAGAATCATTGGTTATTATCTACAGTGCGGTTTCTTCTCCCTGGCTAGAGAAAAATATGCTTGCTGAATACCCACTAACATTCTGGGCAGCAAGGAATTTGAATAATCGGCAGAAAAGCGATTTTTCTGACAAAAAATGGAAAACATTGTTTCAGTGGGTTAAAGCGTTAAAGCGTTCTTATTCACCCTTTTGGGAATCTTTTGCTTTAAAAAAAGCATGGAGCTTTAACACACTTTCTCAGGTTTTACTCATGGAGGGTTCGAAGGAAGATTATGGGATTCGCATCAATGACGGTGTCGAAGCAATGCCGTGGAAGAGCTGGCCTGACTGTATTCAACAGGAAGAGGGGATCTGGGTTTGGCGGCAAAGTCGGCACAGGAAAATTTTGGATTCGCGCAGGATCCCGTTACGAGGGGCAGAGGCAAAAATGCCTGAGGCACCATTCTAAGATATTCACAACGCATCGGGTGGTGATATGTCACGTACTATTACATTAAGCAGTCCGGCTATGCCGGTACTACTTGGAGAGCCGGCGTTGGTCATCTCGAAGTTGAAAGGGGAAGAGGCACTTTCTACGCTCTATTCCTACACGATTACTGCGAAAACACCGGCTAACTCACTCATTCCATGGCAGTCTGCATCAAACGTTGATTTGAAAGCGTTGATTGGTAAAGAGATGACCATCGAGATAGAAATTGATGGTAACGGGCTGGGTGAGGTTTATGGCGTTGGTAAAGATACGCGAGAAATTTCTGGCTTGGTTGAAAAAGCGCGTTACCGAAGTCGTGATGGTAACCAGGCTTTATATGAAATAGTGATCCGTCCCTGGTTTAACCTGGCGACATTAACCAGAGATTTCAAAATATTCCAGCAGAAGTCTGTGGTAGATATTATTGACGAAGTTCTGTCCGATTACAATTTCCCTTATGAAAAACGGCTGGCGGGTAACTATCCCTCGCTTGACTTCCAGGTTCAGTATGGGGAAAGCGATCACGAATTTCTGCAGCGGCTCATGGAAGAGTGGGGGATTTACTGGTTTTTTGAGCACAGTGAAAAAAATCACAAGTTGATTTTAGTCGATAATGTCGGTGCGCATAAGAAATTCCCTAGTGAAGCCTATCATGTGATGCAGTATGGCCCCGATAGCCCGAAGATGGATCAGGAGTATATTAATAAATTCGAATTCGAAGAAACTATTACCTCCGGCTCCTGGGTAACTAATGACTATGATTTTACCAAATCACGCGCAGACATCATGGCGCTGGATAATAAGCCAAGGAAGACCAGTTTTAACCAGATGGAGATATTTCACTGGCCCGGTGACTATGAGCAGCCACAAATTGGTGAGCAGCTGGCGCGCGTGCGCATGGAAGAACGAGGGGCGCTGGGCTCCCGGTGTGAAGGCTCGGGAGAACTGCGCGGTATCGCTTGCGGCTGCGTTTACGAGCTGGTCAATTACCCCGTAACGAAAGCGAATCGGGAATATATGATCCTCCGCAGTTCACTTGAGATCGAGGAGGTCGATCAGATCTCGTCACAGGATCAATTTACTTACCAGTGTCAGTTCACCGTTCAACCTACCACCAAAATCTACCGTCATCCTATGACCGTGGTAAAGCCAAAAACCAGTGGCCCGCAGCCCGCGATTATCGTCGGGCCTCCGGGTGAGACAGTCTGGACTGATGAGTATGGGCGGGTAAAAGTCCACTTCCTGTGGGACCGCTATGGTGTAAACCGCGAGTCTGACTCCTGCTGGCTGCGCGTCACGCAGAGCTGGGCAGGGGATAATTTCGGTGCGATTCATATTCCGCGTATTGGACATGAAGTGATCGTTGATTTTATCAATGGTGATCCCGACAGGCCGTTGATTATCGGCTGCCTGTACAACAACACCACGATGCCGCCGTGGGATCTTCCGGCTAACGGCACGCAGAGTGGCCTGATCAGCCGTACGATCGGCGGTGGCCGCAGTAACTACAACGGCGTACGTTTTGAAGATAAACCGGGCGCGGAGCACTACTGGGAGCAGGCGGAACGCGACATGACCCGCCTGACCAAAAGCAATGAAGTGCAGAGCATTGGGCTAAATTCTGATGTGAATGTTGGCGTCTCACGCAATCTGTTTGTCGGTGCCAACTATAAGTCTGACGTAGGCGGTAATAGTAGCGCCATTATTGGGGCAGCGCTGGGTATTCAGGTTGGTGCTGCCCATAGCCTTAACGTTGGCGCTCTCTACGGGATCAACGTTGGAGCGGCGATGATGACGAACGTCGGCGGCGCATCAATAACTGACGTCGGTGGTGCGATGATGACGAACGTCGGCGGTGCATCTATGACCAACGTCGGCGGTTACAACTCACTTGCCGTTGGCGGTGCCAATACTACGGTGGTGGGTGGGGCTATGACCATCGCCGTAGGGGGCGAGCTGTGCCTTACTGCCTCTGTCATCAAGCTTGTCGCTGGGAAAATCGTTATCCAGGGGGGGGAGGTAGATATCAACCCTGGTGACTGCGGTAACAGTTGCGGTGCTGGCGGCGGCGGCGGCGGCGGCATCGGTATCCTTATGGGGTTGCCAGGGTTACCCATGCTTTGCACGTTGCCTGGGGTGGTTGTCCCTCTGCCACCGCTGCCAACACCGAAGCCAACGGAACCACCGGTCACGGAACCGCCAGCAACGACGCCGCCATCGACGACGCCGCCACCAACGACGCCGCCACCAACGACGCCGCCACCAACGACGCCGCCACCGACGACGCCGCCACCAACGACGCCGCCACCAACGACGCCGCCACCAACGACGCCGCCATCGACGACGCCACCACCAACGACGCCGCCATCGACGACGCCACCACCAACGACGCCACCATCGACGACGCCACCACCAACGACGCCGCCATCGACGACGCCGCCACCAACGACGCCGCCAGCAACGACGCCGCCACCGACGACGCCGCCACCAACGACGCCGCCACCGACGACGCCGCCACCAACGACGCCGCCAGCAACGACGCCGCCACCAACGACGCCGCCAGCAACGACGCCGCCACCACCGACGACGCCGCCACCAACACCGACCGCAACACCAGAGCCTTAACGGTTCAGGCAATTACGACAGCGGATTTATTCGCTGTCGTAAGATCAATTTCATTCAGGAGAATTAACGATGCAAAACGCAGCAAGAGTTGGGGATGCGACTTCTCACGGAGGAGCGATAGCTACCGGCTCTGACAACGTGACTACTAATGGATGTGCCGCGGCACTGGTTAGCGTCAGCATTGCACCCTGTGCCATTGGGCACGGCGCTGCACCAGTCGCGACCGGTTCTGGCTCGGTATTTATCAATGGTCAACCAGCAGTGCGGGTCGGCGATGTCACGGGCTGTGGCGCTGCGATAGTGTCAGGCTCTGGTGATGTGTTTATAGGGGGGTAATGGCATGAATATTCAATTTGAATGGCCAGCTTTGCGCCAGCCTGTAGCACTGGATAAGAGGCTCACTGCGGAGAATATTGCTGTTCTTGATGTGGTCAGTGGCGATTTTGGTATCACGAATAGCCGCTCAGGGCGAGATGTGGTTGCCTTCTATTGGCATCTCAACAGGCCCGTAATACTTAATTTGTGCGTTGATCACCTCTGTAGTCTGGATAGCGTAGAGCTCAAGTATGGCAGCGCCCATTCGCTGCGGCCTGGAAGCAAAATTCAGGCCGGTCATTTCAAACTCTCTCTGGCGAGAGAGAGCGATGTTGAAACCGAAGAACAGAATTTTTACCAGCTGATTTACTCTGGCAGTGACTTGCAGGCATCCAAAAAAATTCCTGAGGTTGAAGAGGTGCTTCCCAATAGCGGAAGTAATATCAACGATCTGCACTACTTTATTGAACTCGACCAGGCAGAAGATAAGGGTAGCGATATCTTGAAAAGGCTGGAGGCGGAATATAAATATTTCCTTATCTGGCAGAAGCAGGGGGGGGATGAATATCATGATGCGAGTCACTATGAAAAACATACTATTAAAACGGACGATCGTTTCGACCACATCAGGGAGCAGGTTAAAGGAAAAACATTAACTGAATGCATCATCGCACGGGATTTTCTTATGGAGAAGGTTTGGCCGGATTTTGAAACAGGAGAATCTATTGATGATTTTTTCCAGCAAGATCAAAAAACCGATCTTTTAAAAGCGCTCTCTCCTGAGTATATCATGGCGAAAAACAAAGACAGAGTCCCTGACCTGGTATTTCAGGACTTTTATAAAGTGGGTCTGGATTCTCATTACTGATAAAAGGAATAGCTATTATGAACGATTTAACCTCCCTCACTCAGGCACTTAAAATCTCATCGCTGGAAGAGATATTTGAACAGGTAGTCGCACAGGTAAAAGAGTATCCACAAAACCTTAAATTACGCGAGGCTCTGTTTAAACTTTATTGTGTTGATGGCGCCTGGCAGAAAGCCCTGCTACAGCTGGAGACCCTGGCGCTGCTTGAGGACGGTCGTGAAAAACAAACCGAGCTCTGCAAAAACCTGGTGTTCAGTGAAATGCAGCGCGTTCAGGTATTGCACGGCGAACGGCAGGCGGCAACCCTGCAAGGGGACACCCCGCTGTGGATGCAGAAATTGCATGATGCAAATGTGCAGCAGTATCATGGGGATGTAGAACAGGCGGAAATCTTGCGCTATGAAGCTTTCGATCTGGCTGATGAAACGGCGGGCCAAAGTGCTCTGCTGGGTAATTTTTCCTGGATAGCTGATAGTGATGGCCGCCTTGGCCCAGTTTGCGAATTTATCTGTGCCGGTGGATATCGCTGGGTACCTTTTTCTTCTATTCAGCAACTGAGTGTTTCACCGCCAGATCAGCTACTCGATCTGCTATGGGTACCTGCCACCATTAAAACAGGCGAGGAGATCTATCACGGGTTTATACCGGCTCGTTATCCTGTCGAAAAGCAGGAAGCACAGGAATTGAAACTCGGCTTTAAAACGGAGTGGTCTCAGCTGTCTGACATTTTTTCACCAGGTAGCGGCCGTAAAGTTATAATTACCAATCTTAATGAGCACTCAATTATGGAGGTTGGCGATATTGTTTTCGGATAAACCACAGGCAAGAAAAACACAATATCTGCCAACCCTGCTGGAACGGCTTCAGGATGATGAGCCAAAAAATTTGCACGATCGGTCAAAGCCAATCGATATCAGGCAGATGCGTACTTTAGTACAAAATGCTATTGCCGATCTGATCAATCATAGCAATATTGAAGATATTTTGGATGAGCGTCGACATAAGCTTATTATGAGCTCGGTGATCAATTATGGTGTGCCCGCACTGATTGGCACCCAGGAAAATCACCCTAACTGGAGTTTTATCGAAAAATCTATCCGGAACACGATTCTGCGGTTTGAACCAAGAGTTATTCCCGAAACGTTAATCGTTACATCTATGCAGGAAAAAGATCGCGTGGCGCGTTATGGCGTCATTAAATTTGAAATCAGGGGGCTGATATACTGGTACCCAAGGCCGGTTGATCTATGCATGAGTGGCCGGTATGACGTCGAATCTGAAAAGGTCGAGCTGCAGGTGCTTTAGATGAGAAGAAACAGTGAAATATCGATACTGTCTGGCCGTTATCGATAACGTCATGTAATTAATAATTAGTAGGTAAAGTCCTGGCTGATTTTCCTAAAATTTCACAGCGGTTATTTCATTGTGAACTTTTTCGGACGATCGGCCGCTCCTTGCGACATTAAAAACCGATTTTTATAATCCTACAGAGGGGATATGTATCCTTTGAGTATTTGTATGGTGATTTGTTTTTTATTTTTATGATCTAACCGGGTGTTTGATCGCCGATACTGTTGCGCGTAGAATGCTGGATTAAAAGTGGAACCTACATAACATAATAACCGAAGTGCAACACATGGGTGTGAAGCATGTTAAATATAGCTATCATGGATGCTGATTTTTATAATTTATCGGGGTTGAGTTTTTTAATCACAGAACAGATTTCTGAAGAGGGTTTAGGCAATGTTTGTTTTGTGATCCCTTCCCTGGAATGTAGCGAAAAAATTTCAAATGTAATTTTTCGTGACAATACCGTGACGATTAATCTTTTTAAAAAAAAAGCTGCTCTTCAACGCATTAAAACAGCAGATGAACATTCTGAAAAAATCACTATCCACATCCCTTTTTTGACGAAATATCATACTCTGTATGATATTTCGATGAAGATTAGAAAAATTTTGGCGATTGCCTGTGCCGATTACAATATTCTGGTTAATAAAGAGGAGTCTTTCTGGAATTTTGGGCTTAAAAAGTATCGGCAGCTTTCCGATGCTGAAAATGATGTGATGGTCTTGATGGGAAAAGGGTTCAATAGTAATGATATCTCAAGGATGCTGAGTCGTTCGCCCAAAACGATCAATACACACTACCGTAACGCCAGTCGTAAGATTGGCGTTGCAAACAGAGCTGAATTCTATCGTTATGCCTCATTTATCGCAGAGTGCGGGTGTAACGAAAGAAATACATTATGTTTGTGAGTGACCAGTGTAAAAGGATTTTAATATGAAAAGATACGTTAATCAATGTACTCTCGGTTTAATGATCAATGCATCACTGTATTCTTTACCAGTTTTCTTTTCTGTTAGTTTAGCGGTATGGGCGCAAACTAACGATCCCATTATCGTCAATGGAAAAGAGGGCGCTATTTCTGATAAGACCCTGAATAACAGCGATATTGGAATTAATGGCTTCATTATCAGAGCGATGAAAGGTGCCAGCTTTAGTGCGACGAACTCTTTCCTCAACAGTTCAGGCATTCGCGGCGGTGGCGCGATTATTCAAGACAGTAAGTTTTACGGCAGGGACTTAAATATTAATGTGAGTGGGAGTCATGGTACCGGAATTTATCTTGCAGGTAAAAGCGATGCTGCCTTGGATCATATTAATATTCATGGGAAAGGTACTGCGGTAGGGCTACAAATGGATGGTACTCAGCATAGGCCGTTCACCCTGCCTACCGCCAAAATTAATGACAGTACCCTCTCGACCGAAAACGGCGATGCCATCATGGTCATGTCTGGCGATCTGGCGTTGAACCATGTGTCAGCCAGCACCCTTGGCAACGATACCCATGCCATTAACGCAAACATGGCGGCTACCGTTGCCATGGAGGGCGGAAAACTATCCACCCAGGGCACGCAGAGTGATGCCGTATGGATACCATCCGATGATTCATCCGTCAGCTTAAGCCATGTCGACGTTGCCACTCAGGGCAACGTTTCAATTGGGGTGAATGCGCAGGTGGGCACCGCCAAAGTTTCCACCAGCACGGTTGAAACCCACGGCGAGCGTTCCTATGGGCTATACACTGAGAATCAATTGGATGGCGATAACGTTGCCATTACGACCTTCGGTAACAATGCAGTGGGTCTTTTTACCGCAAATGGCGGTAAGGCCACGTTAATCAATAGCAATATTTCCACCCAGGGTGAACTTGCCGCGGCTCTGGTGGCTTATCCGCAGGCGCGTATTGATGCTAACAATGTGCGCATCGATACCTCAGGGAAACAAGGTTTCGGGCTGTGGAGCCGTGCAGGGACCCTTAATGTTAATAAGAGCATCATAACGACTTCTGGTGAGGCGGCTGCCGGATTATATGTAAACGGTAAACCTTCTGACGCTTCCCACCCTGAAAATCATATCCGCATGAATAATGTGACGCTGCACGCCGGACAGGCGCAGGCAATAGATGTTAATGCCACCCAACTGGCTCTTGAGGTTAAAGACTCCAGTCTGACCGGGGGTAACGGCCAGGTTATGACCGTCCGCCACTTTGCCGATCCTCAAGATAAAAAAAATAATATTTACAGTAAGGTTACGTTCAATGCAGAAAACAGCACGCTTAACGGCAACATGCTGTCATCCAGCTTCAATAACGCGGTGAGGGCAAATCTCACTGGCGGTTCGATTTTTAATGGCGCTGCAGACAAGGTGTCTTCAATTACGCTGGATAGCAGTAGCCAGTGGAATATGAATAATAGCTCTTTGGTGGGGCAGTTAACCAATAATGGCACCATTACCTTTTCCGACAAAAAGAAGTTCGACACGCTTAACGTGGCGGGGGATTACCTCGGCGATGGCGGCACACTGGTGATGAACGGCATACTGGCAGCGGATGATTCACCGATAAACAAAATGATCGTCGGTGGAGATGTGCAGCAGGGTACTACTCATGTTGCTATTAATAATCTTGGCGGGCATGGTGCGCAAACGGTGGAAGGCATTGAGGTTGTGAATGTTGCTGGGACTTCTAAAGGTAATTTTGTCAAAACCGGGCGGATCGTGGCAGGAGCATATGATTACGATCTCGATAAGAAAGGCCAAAACTGGTATCTGACCAGTCACCCGACAGGTCCCGGTGACGGGACGGATAAGCCTTCTGTGCTGCGTCCTGAAGATGGCAGTTACGTTGCTAACCTTGCTGCTGCCAACACCCTGTTTGTGATGAGCCTACATGACCGCCTGGGAGAACCGCAGTTTACGGATACCCTCAAGGATAAAAATGAAGTCACCAGCCTGTGGCTGCGACAGGTGGGTGGGCATAATAGCTGGCATGACAGTAGTGGGCAGTTAAGAAGCCAGGGCAATCGCTATGTCGCTCAGATTGGCGGCGATCTCGCGCAATGGAGTGAAAATGGCGCAGACCGCTGGCATCTTGGATTTATGGCGGGCTATGGTAACCAGCACAGCAACACGCATAACCGGCAAAGTCACTTTCATTCTAAAGGCACCCTCGATGGCTATAGCGTAGGGGGATATGCGACCTGGTACGCCAATGCTGCCGATCAAACGGGGGCTTATCTGGATAGCTGGCTGCAGTACGCCTGGTTTACCAATGACGTGAAAGGTGAAAAGCAGGCAACGGAGCACTATAAATCACATGGGGTAATAACCTCTCTCGAAGGGGGATACACGTGGAAAACAGGCGAGTTTTGGGGAAGCCATGGATCGCGTAACGAGTGGTTTATCCAGCCGCAGGCACAGCTTGTCTGGATGGGGGTGCGTGCAGACACGCATCACGAAGATAACCGCACTGTGGTAAAAGGCGAGGGCGACGGTAATCTGTTGACGCGACTGGGCATTAAAACCTATCTGAAAGGGCACCATGCGCTGGATAACGGTAAACAGCGTGAGTTCCAGCCCTTCATCGTAGTGAACTGGCTGCATAACACGCGTAAATTCGCGGCCAAAATGGATGGTGCACGCGTCAGTCAGGATGGTGCGACTAATCTGCTCGAGCTCAAAATGGGTGTGGAAGGGCAAATCGATTCGCGGTTGAATCTTTGGGGGAACGTTGGGTCACAATTCGGTGGCCACGCTTATAACGATACTGGTGCGATGGTTGGGGTGAAGTACAATTTTTAACCTTATCAGCCTACCTCCAGCAAATCCGCTTCTGAGTGAGATTATCCTTAACGGGGATAGTGACGGTATTACTTCCTGAACCTTCCGGATGTCGCTGGCTTTGTGCTGAAACTATCTCCATCAGCACGCAGGCATCGTTAGCCAGGCAGCTTGCGCTCAGGCCCGCTTTGACTGCTTTCGTCAGGGCCAGCGCCGCCTGGTCGTTCGCGTTGCCTTTGCCTGCTTCGGCCATCGCCGCCGAGTTTAGCGTCTGCTGTGCCAGCATCTGCGACAGCATGCCATCCCGCTGCTGCCGATGATGTTGGCGATATACGGCGCGGAGCCGCCCGCAATGGCCTTCGTCAGGTCGCCGCCCGCCAGGCCCAGCACCGCAGCGGTCGCGGCCTGGATAGCCTGCTGGACCTTGCCGCCCGTCCCGAATCCGCTGTCCGCAAAGGCCTGATTATATATCGCGTTATACGCCTGGCCGCTGATATCGTCAGCCGTTGGTGTTTTGCCCGGGTTGGCCGCCATCCACTCTTTTTTCGCCGCCTCAAGCTGCTGCGGCGTGACGTTTTTCATCTTCTCGCTGGCCGCTTTGATGGCAACTATCTGCCCCTGCTGTTCGCGCCGACCAGCAGGCCGCCGATGCTGCCGCCGCTGCTGATGCCCGCGCTCTGGTGCTCCACCTGGTAGTCGGCCTGGTTGCGGATGTCGCTGAAGCCGAGGGTGCCGGTATCCAGTTTTTTTTTCGAAGCGTCCGCCGTGGAGCCTATCACCGCGCCGTTCAGCTGGGTGTGGCCGCCCACCGCGACGTCAAAGCCGCCCTTGCCGGCAAATATCCCGGTCTGCTCCTCCACCGACCGCCAGCTGCTGTGCATTTTATCGCGGCTGAGGTTAGCGTGGTCTCGCTGTGGGTGGTGCCGTTGCCGGTCTCGCTGCCGCGTCCGTGTTGACGCTGGCGTTGAGCGACGGGCCGTTCGCTCTCTGGCCGACGCTGATGCCGACGCCGACCGAGCCGCCGTGGCTCTCATTTTTACCGTCCAGGCGCTGCCCGGCGCAAAAAATGAGGGGACAACATCAAACAATCCTTGTTAATGAAACGCTTAATAATTAGCCATGTTGAGGTGGCGAATAATAGGAACAGCCTGGTCGTTTTGCAACCAGTTGATGCGTTTCTAAGGGATCTTCTTAAGCGCAGCGGGGGGAGTTAACCCGCTATTTCTGTGCGATCGGGCAAGTAGTGCAGAGGAGGGCGCAAAATGAAAGGGGCGTGATGGCAATAAGCCACTTAAGGTATTCCTAATCTGGCATGGCGATACTGTGCCCAACTGTTTGATTATGGACCCCGAGTTATGCCAGTGCTGCCATTCAAAAGAGCGGAATTAAGCCGCATCTCTTATCTGATTCTCTTTTCACTCTATATTTCTGTCTTTCTGAATATTGCCTATTACCGTCAGGTTTTAGTGGATATGCCGCTCGATAACCTGCGCACCGTGCTGGTGTTCCTGTCGATGCCGGTGGTGGCTTTTAGCGTGATTAATATCATCACCACGCTAGCCTCGTTCCTGTGGCTCGACCGCCTGGTGATTGCCCTGTTTATCCTGGTCTCGGCCTGCGGGCAGTATTTCATTATCAATTACGGCATTGTGCTCGACCGTTCGATGATCGTGAACATGATGGACACCACCGCATCGGAGACCTTTGCGCTACTGACGCCGAAAATGGTGATTACGCTGCTGCTGACGGCGGTACTGATGATGGTGATGGCGTTCTGGGTGCGGATTAAAAAGACGCAGCCGCTGTGGAAAAGCGCGCTTTATCGCCTGATCGGCGTGGCGATCTCCATCTGCCTGATCCTGCTGGTGGCGCTGTTCTTCTACAAAGATTATGCCTCGCTGTTTCGCAATAATAAGGAACTGGTGAAGGCGCTAAGCCCGTCGAACAGCATTGTCGCCTCGCTCTCTTACTACTCGCATCAGAAGCTGGCGAATGCTCCGCTGATTAAGATTGGCGAGGATGCAAAGCTAAACCCGTTAATGAGCGGCGGTAAAAAAAATCTGACCATTATCGTGCTGGGTGAAACCACGCGCGCGGACAACTTCTCGCTGGGCGGCACTTATTCGCGTGAGACCACGCCGCTGCTGGCAAAAGAGGATGTGGCTTACTTCCCGCACACCATTTCGTGCGGCACGGCCACGGCAGTGTCGGTGCCCTGCATGTTCTCCAATATGCCACGCGCCCATTACGACAGCGACCTTGCCGCTCACCAGGAGGGGATGCTGGATATCATTCAGCGCGCCGGTATTCAGGTGCTGTGGAAGGATAACGATGGTGGCTGTAAAGGGGCCTGCGATCGCGTGCCGCATGAGGATGTCACCAGCCTGAACCTGGCAGATATGTGCATTAACGGTGAATGTTACGACGAGGCGCTGTTCCACAATCTTGAGGATTATATTCAGAACCTGAAAGGCAACGGCGTCATTGTTCTGCACACCATTGGCAGTCACGGCCCGACCTACTGGCACCGTTATCCGCCACAGTTCCGCAAATTTACCCCGACCTGTGATACCAGCCAGATTCAGGAGTGCTCGCAGCAGCAGCTGATAAATACTTACGACAATACCATTCTGTATATCGATTACGTCGTCGATAAAGCGATTAACGTGCTGAAATCACATCAGGATCGGTACACCACCAGCCTGGTTTATCTCTCCGATCACGGTGAGTCGCTGGGGGAAAACGGCGCCTATCTGCACGGCCTGCCGTATGCGATTGCGCCGATGACGCAGAAGCACGTCCCGATGCTGATCTGGCTGTCGCCGGATTATCAGCAGCGCTATGGCGTTAACGGCGAGTGTCTGAAAAAGCTGGCGGAAAACGATGAGTTTTCTCAGGACAACCTGTTCTCCACGATGCTGGGATTAACCGGCACGCAGACCAAAGAGTATGTGGCGGGTGATGATATTTTGACGGCGTGCAGAGGGAAGTCATAACCAGGCGTTGAGTGCAACGACGAGTCTCAGGGAAGAGATTCATTATCAAGCGCAGAAAGCAAAAAACCCGCCAGAGGCGGGTTTTTCTAAATATGGTGCCCGAACCCGGAATCGAACCAGGGACACGGGGATTTTCAATCCCCTGCTCTACCGACTGAGCTATTCGGGCAACGGGGCGCATTAAACCGTAAAGGCCGTTCGGCGTCAACGGCTTTGTCATAAAAAAGACGCAAACTCCCGCCGACTGCCTGCTTTTTACCCGCCTGGATTAAAAGCTGTTCAGCTCAGCGCACCGTTCTTGCGGCACAGCGCAAAGTTGAGCACATCTTCCGCCAGACAGCGCGCAGTCTCGACATCCTCTACCTGGCGTTTAACCAGCAGGCGTGACAGGCAGCCCTCCAGAATCAGCTCCATCTGGTGCGCGACGCCCGCAGGGTTGTCCGTTTCCAGCTCGCTCAGCAGTTGATGAGTGAACTGCCATGAAGCCTGCTTTTGCAGCTCGGCAATCTGGTGGATCGGGTGCTCCGGCTGCGGATAGAAGCTGCAGGCGGCAATAAACAGGCAGCCGGGATAGCGCTTATTGTTCACCGCATCGGCCAGCACCTGGTAACGGGCCAGCAGTTTTTGCCCGGCGCTCAGGCTGTCATCCAGCAGCAGCTGGCGGCGCCACACGTCGATCAGCTGGCCGTGATAGCGCAGCGCGTCATACAGCAGCGCGTCGCGATCCGGCCAGAAGCGCTGCAGCTTCTGTGCACTGCAGTCCAGTTCACCCGCCATCATTTCAAGAGAGGTGGTCGCCGCAAGGCCATGCTGCTCCAGCACGTTCAGAGCCTGTTCAAGTACGTGTTCACGCTGCACGCGGTTCTCCTCTTTTACACTTCATTATCGAACCTTAGTGTCGTTTAACGCGCCAGTTTCTGCAAATGCGCGCGGAAAGCGGCAGGTTTCATCAAGCCGGTGATGCGCGAGCCGGGAATTTCGTGGCCGCTGGCATCGAAGAACAAAATGGTCGGCAGGCCGAGCACGTTCAGGTGCTGGAGCAGGGCGCTGTCGGTGGCACTGTTGGCGGTAACGTCCGCCTGTAACAGCTGCAGCTGACCGAGCGCGCTCTGCACCTGGCCGTCGCTGAAGGTGTACTTCTCAAACTCTTTGCAGGCCACGCACCAGTCGGCATACAGATCGAGCATGGTGATTTTGCCCGCACTGTTTTGCAGCTGCTGGTTGAGCTGCTTAACGCTGCTGACGCGGTTAAAGCTGAGGTGCGCGGCCGATTCTGCCGTTGGCGCATTGCCGAAGGCCCAGTCCTGTAACGGACGGGCAGCAATCAGCATTGCGCCCAGCAGCAGGATTTGCAGCACGCGCAGCCAGCCGCGGTCGGCTTTCAGGCTGCTGATAAATGCCCAGCCGAAGAAGGCCACGCCCAGCGCGCTCCACAGGCGCAGGCCCCAGGCATCGCCGATAACGCGTTCCAGCAGGAACACCGGCAGGGCGAGGATGACGAAGCCGAAGCCCTCTTTGACCGTCTGCATCCACGGGCCGCTTTTCGGCAGCAGGCGGTTACCAAACAGCGTAATGGCAATCAGCGGCAGGCCCATGCCCAGCGCGTAGAGATACAGCGTGCCGCCACCGGCCAGCATATTGCCGCTCTGGGCGATATACAGCAGGATGGCGCTGAGCGGGGCAGTGGTGCACGGCGAGCAAATTAGCCCGGCCAGCGCGCCCATCAGGAATACGCCGGGCAGCGATCCCCCCTGCTGGCGGTTGCTCCACAGCGTCAGGCGGGTCTGCAGGGAAGAGGGCAGCTGCAGGCTGAACAGGCCAAACATCGACAGCGCCAGCACGATAAACAACGCGGAAAGCACGATCAGAACGGCGGGAGCCTGCAGTGCCGCCTGGAAGCGCAGCCCGGCAGCGGCGACCACAATCCCCATCACCGTGTAGGTCAGCGCCATTCCCTGCACATAGACCATCGCCAGCGCGAACAGGCGGCCCAGGCGGTACTGGCGGTTGCCGCCGAGGATAATGCCGGAGATCAGCGGATACATCGGCAGTACGCAGGGGGTGAACGCCACGCCAATCCCAATCAGCAATGCCCACAGCGGGGAGAATGGCAGGGCATTATCGCTGCGGTTATCCGGCGCGGCGCTGACGGCGGCTGATGGCGCGGGCGCAGGTGCGCTGCTGTGGGCTGCCACGGCATTGAGCGGCACGCTGCGGGTTTCCGGCGGGTAGCAGAATCCGGCAGCGGCGCAGCCCTGATAGGTGACCGTCATCTGCGCGCCGTTTCCGGCCTGCTCAAGGGTAAACGGCAGCGTCAGGCTCTGCGGGTAGATTTCGGTCTTGCCGTAGAACTCATCTTGGTGTGGCTTGCCTGCAGGCAGTTCCCACTGCGCCAGGGTCGCGCCCTGTACGCTGATTTTCAGCTGTTGGCGATAAAGGTAGTAGCCGGGCTTGACCTGCCAGCTGAGCGTGAGCTGATCGTTTTTCTGAGAAAAATCAAAAGCAAAAGCCTGATTGACCGGAACAAACTGGCTGTTACTGTTCTGCCCGAACAGTGATGCACTGGCGGTAGCGCTGAACAGGCTGAGCAACAGCAGAAAAATGTAGGGGATAAGTCGCTGGGTCATAACGGGTCTTTCTCTCTCCATGTGGGACCGGCCTTACGGGGGAGAGATAATAGCATGGCGTAGGAATTTCGGGTCGACAGTAAATGAGCGGGTCGACCGGAAAAAGGTCGACCCCTACAGTGCTGAATCGACCCCTGATGTCAGAGGAAAATTCCGCCGAGCAGGAAACCAAACGCAACCGACAGGATAATCGCCAGCGTGCCGGGCACCAGGAATGAGTGGTTAAACACAAAGCGGCCAATGCGCGTCGACCCGGTGTCGTCCATCTCTACTGCCGCCAGCAGGGTTGGGTAGGTCGGTAGCACAAACAGCGCGGACACCGCTGCAAATGAGGCGACGGCGGTAACCGGCGACACGCCGAGCAGCAGCGCCGCTGGCATCAGCGCTTTGGTGGTCGCCGCCTGAGAATAGAGCAGGGTGGAAGCGAAGAACAGGATCACCGCCAGCATCCACGGATAGTCATGCAGCAGCTCGCCCGCCACCTGCTGAATCTCGCCGATATGCGCTTTAACAAAAGTGTCGCCCAGCCACGCTACGCCGAGTACGCAGACGCAGGCGCTCATGCCAGATTTAAAGGTGCTGGCGCTGAGGATCTCCCCGGTGTCGATTTTACAGGTCAGGCAGATCAGCGCGGCCACGGTCAGCATAAACACCACAATGGCCTCATTGCGCGGCAGCACCGGGTTGGCAATCAGCCCAACGGCATCGCTGATGGCGGTGGCGTACAGCACCACGGCAACGATCCCCAGCAGCAGCAGCAGCACTGAACGCTTAGCGCCGGGCTTCTCCTGGAATTTGCTGGCGCCGCGCAGGGTCACCTCGCCCTTTGCCAGACGTGCCTGGTAAACATCATCATCTTTTAACTCCTTACCTAAGAAGTTGGTGAACAGCGCGGCAATAAAGATGGCGGCCATGGTGGACGGGATCGCCACGCCAAGCAGCGCCAGATAGCTGATGCCGCGAGGTTCGAGAATGCCGGCCATAAACACCACCGCCGCCGAGATAGGCGAGGCGGTAATCGCAATCTGCGAGGCGACGACCGCAATCGACAGCGGGCGCGACGGGCGCACACCCTGCTCCTTGGCAACTTCGGCAATCACCGGCAGCGTCGAGAATGCGGTGTGCCCGGTTCCGGCCAGCAGCGTCATAAAATAGGTCACCAGCGGCGCGAGGAAGGTGATGTAGCGCGGATGCTTGCGCAGCAGGCGCTCTGCCAGGCTGACCAGGTAATCCATCCCCCCGGCAACCTGCATTGCGGCGATGGCGGCGATCACCCCCATAATGATCTCAATCACGTCGAACGGGATGGCTCCCGGGGTGATCTGGAAACCGAGGGTGAGCACCAGAACCCCCATTCCCCCGGCAAAGCCAATGCCGATGCCGCCCAGCCGGCTACCTAAATAGATCGCCAAAAACACGACGATGAGTTCTGGTAATAACATGTTGTATTCCTTAAGACTAAAGATAAAAAACCGTTAAAAATTTGTGCGCCATACAAAGTAAAAAGGCACGTCGTTCTGAGAACTGACGTGCCTTAAGCTGCTATCTGATGAGTGGATTATTGTTCATTTTCATCGGTGTAACGTTTGGCTTTATACACCGGGAACATCAGGTTCTGAGTGGAGAAGATGTCATCAAGCTCGCTTTCGGTCAGCAGCCCGCGCTCCAGCACCACTTCGCGTACGCTCTTACCGGTTTCGGCGCAGATTTTGCCAACGATATCGCCGTTGTGGTGGCCGATATACGGGTTGAGGTAGGTGACGATACCGATGGAGTTAAACACATAGGCTTCGCACACCGCTTTATTGGCAGTGATGCCATCGACGCATTTTTCCAGCAGGTTGTAGCAGGCGTTGGTCAGGATGTGGATCGACTCAAACATCGCCTGGCCAATCACCGGCTCCATCACGTTGAGCTGCAGCTGACCCGCTTCAGAGGCCATGGTGACGGTGATGTCGTTGCCGATCACCTTGAAGCAGACCTGATTCACCACTTCCGGCACTACCGGGTTCACCTTGGCGGGCATGATGGACGAACCGGCCTGCAGTTCAGGCAGATTGATTTCATTCAGGCCAGCACGCGGGCCGGAGGAGAGCAGGCGCAGGTCATTACAGATTTTTGACAGTTTAACCGCCAGGCGCTTCAGCGAGCTGTGCACCATCACGTAAGCCCCGCAGTCGGAGGTCGCTTCGATCAGGTCTTCCGCCGGAACGCAGGCGAGGCCGCTGACTTCCGCCAGCTTCTGCACCGCCAGCTGCTGATAGCCATCCGGGGTATTCAGGCGCGTGCCGATGGCGGTGGCGCCAAGGTTCACTTCCAGCAGCAGTTCAGCGGTGCGCAGTATGCTGCGGATCTCTTCGTTCAGCAGTACGTTAAACGCGTGGAACTCCTGGCCAAGCGTCATCGGGACGGCATCCTGCAGCTGGGTACGGCCCATCTTCAGAATGGTATTAAACTCGACGGCCTTGCGCTGAAAGCCTTCGCTCAGCTGGCCGATAGCATCCAGCAGCTTGAGGATTGAGCTATAGACCGCAATGCGGAAACCGGTTGGATAGGCATCGTTGGTTGACTGGCATTTGTTGACATGGTCGTTCGGGTTGAGGAACTGATACTCCCCTTTCTGATGGCCCATCAGCTCAAGACCGATATTGGCTAACACTTCGTTGGTGTTCATGTTCACCGAGGTGCCCGCGCCGCCCTGATAGACGTCAATCGGGAACTGATCCATGCATTTGCCGTTGTTCAGCACTTCATCGCAGGCATTGACGATCGCATTAGCGATGTTGCGCGGAATGGTTTGTAGCTCTTTGTTCGCCAGCGCAGCCGCTTTTTTTACCATCACCATACCGCGCACAAACTCAGGGATATCGCTGATTTTGCTGTTGCTGATATAGAAGTTTTCAATCGCACGCAGAGTATGAACACCGTAGTAAGCATCGGCGGGAACTTCACGCATACCTAACAGGTCTTCTTCGATACGAATGTTATTAGCCATGTGAACCTTCTTTTAGGGGATTACCGGGTAAATCATCACAATTTAAGTGCCTGCTCCGTGGCTGGCATCCAGTGATTATCGGGCCGTGGACAGCCCGCCGCGGGATCTTATCCGTTTGCGCTGGGCTGAGCACGATCATATTCTGCTATGTTGCAAAAGCCTGAATCCAGATCACTTAAACCGCTTGCCATATCAAACAGTTTCAATGATATGTGATCCTGGTCACTTTGAAAGGGGCGGGTGAATTTCGGCATTTCCAGTTGAAAAACGGGGTTGCCGCTCCCATCTTCTATACTATCGGTCGCGAAGACCGCCATTTTCTGCCGCCGCAACACAGTGGGGCGGCCACTGATACAGGAGAATACGGTGCGCTGGTTACCGTTCTTAGTGATTTTTGCCCTGGTGTGGATCGAGATCTCTCTCTTCATCCAGGTGGCCCACGTGATGGGCGTTTTACTGACCATGCTGCTGGTGATCTTCACCTCCTGCATCGGGATCTCGCTGGTGAAAAACCAGGGGATGAAAAACTTTATGCTGATGCAGCAGAAGCTGAATGCGGGCGAAAGCCCGGCGGCGGAGATGATCAAGAGCGTTTCGCTGGTGCTGGCGGGCTTTCTGCTGCTGCTGCCGGGGTTCTTCACCGATTTCCTCGGCCTGCTGCTGCTGTTACCGCCGGTGCAGAAGCACCTGACGCTGAAGCTGATGCCGCATCTTAAAATGTGGCGTGGCAATGGCGCCGGGCCGGACAGCGGGTTTACCGTCGACGGTGAATACGAACGCAAAGAGTCTCATCTGATTGAGCATGACGATCGCCACGATCGTCATTGATTTTCCCAATAAATTCGCTAGCGGCGCAGCCTTAAGGACTGCGCCGTTTTTTTTGCACTGGGCGACCAGTTGCGCAAAAAAACGCCGAACGAAGCAGTTAGCAAAAAAAAATACCTCCTGCCCTTGAAAGGGGTGCTACCCGGCCTTATCTCTTCCGTCACGAGGCCGATGCCAAAGCAGCACGGCTTTCATCCCAAAATGATTGGACTTCTCAAAGGAGAGCTAACAATGAAAATTCGTCCATTGCACGATCGTGTTATCGTCAAGCGTAAAGAAGTTGAATCCAAATCTGCTGGCGGCATCGTGCTGACTGGTTCCGCGGCGGGCAAATCGACCCGTGGCGAAGTGCTGGCTGTCGGTAACGGCCGCATCCTGGAAAACGGTGACGTGAAGCCGTTGGACGTGAAAGTGGGTGATGTCGTGATCTTCAGCGAAGGCTACGGCGCAAAAACTGAAAAAATCGACAACGAAGAAGTTCTGATCATCTCAGAAAACGACATTCTGGCGATTGTTGAAGGGTAATTCTCGCCCATTCATTTCACTTCAGTCACTGAACGTAACGAATTTAAGGAATAAGTAAAAATGGCAGCTAAAGACGTAAAATTCGGTAATGACGCACGCGTAAAAATGCTGCGCGGTGTCAACGTACTGGCAGATGCAGTAAAAGTTACCCTGGGCCCGAAAGGCCGTAACGTGGTTCTGGATAAATCTTTTGGTGCACCGACCATCACCAAAGATGGTGTTTCTGTCGCACGTGAAATCGAGCTGGAAGACAAGTTCGAAAACATGGGCGCGCAGATGGTGAAAGAAGTGGCCTCTAAAGCGAACGATGCTGCAGGCGACGGTACCACCACCGCCACCGTACTGGCTCAGTCCATCATCACCGAAGGCCTGAAAGCCGTCGCTGCGGGCATGAACCCGATGGATCTGAAGCGCGGTATCGACCAGGCGGTTATCGCTGCGGTTGACGAACTGAAAAAACTGTCTGTGCCATGCTCTGACTCTAAAGCTATCGCTCAGGTGGGGACTATCTCTGCTAACTCCGACGCAACCGTGGGCGAACTGATTGCTCAGGCGATGGAAAAAGTCGGCAAAGAAGGCGTGATCACCGTTGAAGAAGGCACCGGCCTGCAGGACGAGCTGGACGTGGTTGAAGGTATGCAGTTCGACCGTGGCTACCTGTCCCCGTACTTCATCAACAAGCCAGAAACTGGCGCAGTTGAGCTGGAATCTCCATTCATCCTGCTGGCTGACAAAAAAATCTCCAACATCCGTGAAATGCTGCCAGTGCTGGAAGCCGTTGCAAAAGCCGGTAAACCACTGCTGATCATCGCTGAAGATGTTGAAGGCGAAGCGCTGGCTACCCTGGTGGTTAACACCATGCGCGGCATCGTGAAAGTGGCTGCGGTTAAAGCACCAGGCTTCGGCGACCGTCGTAAAGCTATGCTGCAGGATATCGCAGTGCTGACCGGTGGTACCGTGATCTCTGAAGAGATCGGTATGGAGCTGGAAAAAGCCGGTCTGGAAGATATGGGCCAGGCGAAACGCGTTGTGATCAACAAAGACACCACCATCATCATCGATGGTACCGGCGAAGAAGCGACGATCAACGGCCGCGTGACTCAGATCCGTCAGCAGATCGAAGAAGCGACCTCTGATTACGACCGTGAAAAACTGCAGGAGCGCGTAGCGAAACTGGCAGGCGGCGTGGCCGTGCTGAAAGTGGGCGCAGCAACTGAAGTTGAAATGAAAGAGAAGAAAGCGCGCGTTGAAGATGCCCTGCACGCAACCCGTGCTGCGGTAGAAGAAGGCGTGGTTGCTGGTGGTGGTGTTGCACTGGTACGCGTGGCTTCTAAACTGGCTGAACTGCGTGGTCAGAACGAAGACCAGAACGTGGGTATCAAAGTGGCACTGCGTGCGATGGAATCCCCACTGCGTCAGATCGTTTCTAACGCCGGTGAAGAGCCATCTGTGGTCACCAACAACGTGAAAGCGGGTGAAGGTAACTACGGTTACAACGCGCAGACCGAAGAGTACGGCGACATGATCGACTTCGGTATCCTCGACCCAACTAAAGTGACCCGTTCTGCTCTGCAGTACGCGGCCTCTGTTGCTGGCCTGATGATCACCACCGAATGCATGGTGACCGACCTGCCTAAAGGCGATGCGCCTGACTTAGGTGCTGGCGGCGGCATGGGCGGCATGGGTGGTATGGGCGGAATGATGTAATTCCCCCACCTCGCGTGAGTAAAAACCCTCTGTATTTGACAGGGGGTTTTTCTTTTTGGGGGGAAAATAGTAAAGTCATTAGCACACGATCTAACCTGATGAATTTTTTGCGGGTTCCAGGGCAAGGATAGATGATGCTCTGGCCTGAATCTGATGATAATAAATGGGGATTAAAATGCGGATTAACTTGCTGGGACTCTCTGTGGCGGCCCTGCTGCTGGCAGGCTGTAGTACCTCTAACACCCTGAGTTCTGCGGGCGAGCGCGTCACCTTTACCGATCAGCAACCGGCCAGCAGCTGCCAGCTGCTGGGCAACGTGACCGGCGCGCAAAGCAACTGGTTCTCAGGTGCAGGCGGTGAAGGCAGCTCACTGCGCGGCGCGGCCAACGACCTGCGTAACCGTGCGGCCGAGATGGGCGGCAACGTCATTTATGGTGCCACCAGCCCAACCCAGAACATCTGGTCCAGCTTCGCACCGCTGGACAGTAAAATGAGCGGCCAGGTTTACAAGTGCCCGTGAAATCGCTGATTTAAGCGGTGATGTGCCTTGAATAAGGGTGGCCTCTGCGGCCACCTTTTTTATGCAGATTAGTGAACGGACTTACGGTCGTTACGGTAATTGACCACCGCGTTAATCACCAGCGTCAGCGCCAGGATGCCGCCAACAATCCCCAGCGAAATCGCAATCGGGATATGGAAGAAATCGACAATCAGCATCTTCACGCCGATAAACACCAGAATCACCGACAGGCCATATTTCAGCATGCTGAAGCGCTCCGCGACGTTCGCCAGCAGGAAGTACATCGCACGCAGGCCGAGGATGGCGAACAGGTTAGAGGTCAGCACGATAAACGGGTCAGTGGTGACGGCGAAGATCGCCGGAATACTGTCGACCGCGAAAATCACATCGCTCAGCTCGACCATAATCAGCACCAGCAGCAGCGGGGTGGCATACAGCAGGCCGTTCTGACGCACGAAGAACTTCTCGCCTTCGATCTTATCAGTCATGCGCAGGTGGCCGCGCAGCCAGCGCACCAGCGGCTTATCGCCAATCGCGCTGTCATCTTCCTTCGCCAGCGCCATTTTAATCCCGGTGAACAGCAGGAACGCGCCGAAGATATAGAGCAGCCAGCTGAACTGCGTGACCAGCCAGCTCCCGGCGAAAATCATGATGGTACGCAGCACGATAGCGCCCAACACGCCGTAGATCAGCACCCGGCGCTGCAGCGCCGCAGGCACGGCAAAGTAGCTGAACAGCATCAGCCAGACGAAGACGTTATCCACCGCCAGCGCTTTTTCAATCAGATAGCCGGTGAGGAACGCCAGTGCCTGGGTATCGGCCACCTCGCGCCCGGCAGTGCCGGTGAGATACCACCAGAAGGCAGCGTTAAACAGCAGCGAAAGGGTCACCCAGACCAGTGACCAGGCCGCAGCCTGCTTCATGGTCATGGTGTGTGAGCCGCGACGGCCCTGCAGCAGCAGGTCAATCGCCAGCATAATTACGACAACGACAGCGAAGCTGCCCCAGAGTAACGGTGTGCCGACAGTATTCATTTTTTCTTGCCCCAATAACAAAAATGGCCAACGTCGGAAGACGCCAGCCACATTATTATTGTCGCTGTAAGCAAACCTCGCCTTCCGGCAAGGTCTCACTTACAACCAAAATTTGGTTGCCCCAGTAACCGGACATCGTGTGGATGTCGTATTGACGATTAACTGGCGAAGAAGTTACTCCCCTTTGCCTGGCAAAAGATAGGCTGCGCGCGCAGCCAGGTCAACATTCTTCAGTAATATTTAGAAATATTTACACAACCACCGCATCGGGGCTGTCCGCCGGGAACACCACGCCGGTCTGACGGCGGATCTCGGTCAGCAGCTGGGCGGTGGTCAGCGAGGTTGCCAGGCCGGCATGATTGATCTCGTTGTGCTCCACCAGGCGGGCGAAGGTTTCCGCTTCGTACAGCATGGTGTTGATGTGCTGCGGCTGGCTGAGATCCTGCGCTTTGCCGCCGCGGGGCACCAGGCTCACGCGCTGGCATTCGGAAACCTGCTCAATCACCAGCGAACCCTCTTCGCCCTGGATCTCACTCGGCAGCGTCGACTGGCTGACCTTCGAGTGCTGGATAGTGACGTCAAAATCGCCGTAGTTAAGGATCACGCTGCCGTGGGCGTCGACGCCGCTCTCCAGCAGGCTGGCGCTGGCGGTGACGCTGTAAGGTGCCCCCCACAGGCTGACGGCGGTGCCGAGGCAGTAATAACCGATATCCATAATTGAACCGTTCGACCACGCCGGGTTGAAGGTGTTGGGGTTCTCACCGTCAAGGTAGCGCTGATAGCGTGATGAATACTGACAGTAGTTGAGAAAGGCTTTGCGCAGCTTGCCAATACGGGTGAGCGACTGCTGCAGGGTCAGGAAATTCGGCAGGCTGGCGGTTTTAAACGCCTCAAATAGCACGACCTGGTTGTCACGTGCGCAGGCCACCATCGCCTCCGCTTCGCGCAGGTTGGACGCCAGCGGCTTCTCGCAGATCACATGCTTGCCGTGGCGCATAAACAGCAGCGCCTGCGGGCAGTGCAGGGCGTTTGGGCTGGCGATATACACCGCATCGATAGCCTCGCTCTGCGCCAGCTGCTCCAGGGAGTCAAACAGCAGCTCAACCGGATAATCGCTGGCGAAGGTTTGCGCCTGCTGCAGCGAGCGCGAATAGACGGCGCTGAGCTTCATTTTTCCGGTTTCGTGAGCGGCATCGACAAACTGACGGGTGATCCAGTTGGTTCCAACGACGGCGAAGCGAATCATAGTGTTCCTGTGCGGCTGGGTGAACGAAAAGGCAGATTACCATTTGTGTAAAGTGAGGCAATGACAAAAAGGCGTGATTTGATTTTTCAGCTCACCTCTCGCACCATACAGGAAATCATCCTGAGGGAACCCGATGAGTATCAGTAGCAGGCACGCACTTAACTGGACCAGCATTCTGGTCGCCATACCCGTCGGGCTGGTCGCCACGCTGGTGACGCTGCTCTTTCGTGAAGCCATCGCCCTGGTGGATACCCTGATTTTTGGCGGCGCCGGTGATATCACGCAGTCAATGCGCGCCTACCCCTGGTACTGCTGGCCGCTGATTATTGGCGCGGGCGGGCTGGTCGCCGGATTTTTCCTGCGCTACGCCGCCGCCATCGAGCAGAAAGAGACGGTGCGCACCGACTATCTGGAAGTGATCAACGCCCGGCTCGATGCGGTGCCGACGAAAACCTCGCTGTTTCGCGGGCTCTCCTCGCTGGCGAGTATCAGCAGCGGTGCGTCCATCGGGCGCGAAGGGCCGATGGTGCAGCTCTCTGCACTAAGCGGCAGCCTGATGGGGCGCTGGCTGTTCCGCTCCCTGCCGCTGAAAAACAGCGATGTGGTGGCGATGGCCGCCGCGGCCGGGCTGGCGTCGGTGTATCACGCACCGCTGGCTTCGGCGATCTTCGTCGCCGAGATCGCTTTTGGCATCTCCTCGATGCAGCGGCTGATCCCGCTAATCATCGCCGCCGGCGTCGCGGTGCTAACCATGTGGTCGCTGGGCTTTCGCTCCGCCATCTATCCCTTCTCCCACAGCCAGTTTGACCTCTCTGCAGGCAGTATCGCCCTGACGGTGCTTATCGGGCTGCTGGCCGGGCTGCTTGGCTGGGCAATGATCGGGCTGATTGGTCAGAGCAAGCGGCTGTTCGCGCCGCTGAAAAGCCTGCCGCTGCGCCTCGGTATCGGCGGCGTGCTGGTCGGTGTACTGGCGATTGGCAGCACCCAGATCCTCGGCAATGGTTACGAAGTGATCGTACGCATTATGGCCGGGGATTTCCTGCTGCCGATGCTGCTGGCGCTGCTGCTGCTGAAGATGCTGGCGACGGCGATCTCGGTGGGTTCCAGCGCGGTGGGCGGCCTGTTTACCCCGGCGCTGCTGATTGGTGCTCTGATGGGGGAGGCGGTGGCGCTGGTGGCCGCCGCTGCCGGGCTACCCATCGGTAATGCCGAAGTGTTCGCCGCCGTGGGTATGGGCGCGGTGCTGGCCTCGGTCAGTCAGGCTCCGCTGATGGCGATGCTGATGGTGCTGGAGATGACGCTCAACAGCAGCCTGCTGTTTCCGGCGATGATCGCCTGCGTGCTGGCCTCGATGACGGTTTACCGCCTGCATTCCACCAGCACCTATCCGGTGATGAACAACCACTTCAGCCGCTCTGACGCCAAGTTCAACTTTGATAACGGCATCATTTCGCAGTTTATTATCTCCGGTGCGGCGCTGACGCCGGAGGCCTCAGTGGGCAAAGCGCTGGCGGTCAGCTCCCTGAAGCGCGAGCGTTTTGTTTATGTGGTCAGCGAGGAGGGGAAGTTCCTTGGCGCCGTGTCGATCCATGACATCTCGCATAAAGTGCTGGATAAAGAGATTACCCTGACCTCCCCGGTGAGCTGCGTGATGGACAGCAGCTTCCCCTATATCTATGAAAATCAGACCATCAAAGAGGGATGGGAAGCTTTCGCCCAGGTGACGCTGGAGCGCCTGCCGGTGCTGAATAACCCGGTAGAGAAGAAGTTTCTCGGCGCGCTGACTAAAACCAGCCTGATCCAGCAGGCAAAAGACTTTATCTGAGGCTGAAAAAACAGAGAGCGCCCCTTTGCGTGGGGCGCTCAGCGTCTGACAGCGGCTGGTGAAGCTGACAAAGGTTACTGATAATAGTAAACCCCAAAGTCATTCATTCTTTTCTGGAAGTCGGCCATGTTTTTGCATTTCAGCTTTTCCATAATTTTTAATTTATAGTAGCTAATGGTTTTAATGCTCAGCGGCAAGCGGCGCGAAATATCCTTATGGCATTTCCCTTCCGACAGGAAGCGCAGCAGATAAAACTCACGCGCGGTTAAAATATCCTTCTGATAACAGGCCAGCTCCTCTTCTACGGTTTGCTGATGCAACCTTGAGGGTGTAATACAGAGCGACAGGGCAATAGCGCTTTCATATTTAAATGCCAGCTCGCAGCGCGGCAGAGTTTTACGCACGTAAGCAATCAGTGCCGGGTCGCGCAGGCGGGTAAAAATAACCAGTTTGATGGTAGGCCAGCGGTGCTGAAAATTCTTATAGAAATCAATGCAGGCGAACAGATTATTGCTATCCGTCATGAGCTCGCTAATGACAACCTTAATCCTATTTTTCTGTAGGATATTTTCCAGTTGGATCAGCGAAGAACAGCCGACTGTTGGGATCTCGCTGAGTTTAAAATATTCCTCAACGCCTTTAATACAAAATGCGTCGCTATCAAGTATGGCGATATGGGACATAATCAGGTGACCGTGTAATTAGAATAATCTCATTACACTCCTGGCCCCATTTATTGTCTATCAGTGCAATCCTCTGTTTCCGTAGGATTATTCTGACGAGATGACGACTTAAATTAACTCTCGCGCCCCTCCAGCGCCTGCGCCGTTAACCACAGCCGCGTATCAAACTCCAGCTGATGATAATGCGGCTCCATATGGCAGCAGAGCTGATAAAACGCTTTGTTGTGATCCTTCTCTTTGATGTGCGCCAGCTCGTGTACCACAATCATACGCAGGAACGCTTCCGGCGCCTGTTTGAAAATGGTCGCCACGCGGATCTCCGCCTTGGCCTTTAGCTTGCCACCCTGCACGCGGGAAATAGCGGTATGCAGCCCCAGGGCGTGCTTCATCACTTTGATCTTGCTGTCGTACAGCACTTTATTTAACGGCGGGGCATTGCGCAGCGACTGATTCTTTAAATCCAGCGCGTAATCATACAGCGCTTTATCGCTGGTGATGCCGTGCGTGGAGGGATAACGCTGGTTGATCACCTCGCCCAGACGCTGCTGTTCGATCAGCGTGCGCACCTGTGACAGCAGTGATTCAGGGTAACCTTGCAGGTAAATCAGTGACGACATGCGAACTCCATTAAAGAAAAACGTTTACTGCGCGCCCGTTTTAGGGGATAAAACGCGGAAATTTTACCACTAAGGTGATCCCATGAGCCAACTTGAACTGAGCAACCGCACGCTGACGCTGCATCGATTTCCACAAATGCGCGAAGAGAGCCCGTTGCAGGCCTGGGATGCGGCCGACGAATATCTGCTGCGCCATCTTGATGATGCCCCGGTTAACGGCCCGACGCTGATCTTTAACGATACCTTCGGCGCGCTGGGCTGTGCGCTGGCGGGCGAGGGCGTATACAGCATCAGTGATTCGTGGCTGAACCAGCAGGCGACGCGGCAGAACCTGGCGCTCAACGGGCTGGATGAGGGCGATGTGCAGCTGCTGGACAGCCTGGCAGCGCTACCGGCCGCTCCGGCCCGCGTGCTGATGAAAGTGCCAAAGACCCTCGCATTACTGGAGCAGCAGCTGCGTGCGCTGCGCGCTGTTGTTACCCCGCAGACCCAGATTATCGCCGCCGGTAAAGCGAAGGACATCCACACCTCGACCCTGCAGCTGTTTGAAAAAGTGCTTGGCCCGACTACCACCTCGCTGGCGTGGAAAAAAGCGCGTCTGATTTACGGCACCTTCACAAAGCCAGCACTGGCAGAGAGTGACGTGATTGCGCGCTGGCAGCTGGATGGCACCGACTATCAGATCGGCAACCACGCCAACGTCTTCTCGCGCGGCGGGCTGGACGTGGGCGCGCGCTTCTTCCTGCAGCATCTGCCGTCCGATCTGGAAGGGGAGATTGTTGACCTCGGCTGCGGCAATGGGGTGATTGGCCTGATGGCGCTGCAGCAGAACCCGCTGGCACAGGTACATTTCGTCGATGAGTCGTATATGGCGGTGGCTTCCAGCCGCATGAACATTGAAGCCAACCGCCCGCAGGATCTGGCGCGCAGCGAGTTTCGCGTCAATAACTCGCTGGCCGGCTTCCCGTCCGATCGCCTGAACGCGGTGCTGTGCAACCCGCCGTTCCACCAGCAGAGCGCGGTCACCGACCATATCGCCTGGCAGATGCTGCGCGATGCGCGCCGCTGCCTGCAGGACGGCGGCGAGCTGCGTATTGTCGGCAACCGCCACCTCGATAACTACCACAAAATGAAAAAGCTGTTTGGTAACTGCACGACCGTCGCCAGCAACCAGAAATTTGTGGTGCTGCGTTCGGTGAAGATGCCGTAAAACATGCGGGTCGGGCATGCCCGACCCCTACGAAAACCCCGCACTACCGTAGTGGCGAGGCATGCCCGCCCCCTACGAAAACCCTGCACCACCGTAGTGGCGAGGCATGCCCGCCCCCTACGAAAACCGCGCACCACCGTAGTGGCGAGGCATGCCTCGCCCGCTGTTATCACCGCTTCGCAATCCACGAGAAGCGCTGCTCATACCCGTGCTGGCAATGGCTGTTGCGGCGGTAGCTGGCTTTCTCCTCCGCCATACAGTAGGTACAAATCCCCGCCTGCTCAATCTGCGCCTGCGGCACGCCCGCACGCCGGGCAATGCGCTGTGCCAGCAGCGGCAGATCGAACCACACTCCCCCCGTCGTGCCCTGCGCCTGCGCGCGCTGCGCCAGCGGATTGTTGACCGCCTGCGCCGACCACGGCAGCAATCCGGCCAGCTGCTGCGGGTCATCCTGCTGCGCGCACGCCATCACATCCTGCCCCAGCTCATAGCAGCACGGCCCAATCGCCGGGCCGATGGCAATATACAGGCTATCCGGCGTCGCCCCGCGTGCGCATAACGCCTGAATCGCATTAATCAGCACGCCGCTCAGCACCCCTTTTAACCCACCGTGTACCGCCGCCACCTGCTGCTGGCGCGTATCGGCCAGCAAGATCGGCAGGCAATCGGCGGTATATACCGCCACCGGATTTGACCCGCTGCCAATTAACCCGTCCGCATCCTGGCTTTTGACCGGCAGGGCCTCAACATCGCGGATCACGCGCGCGCTATGGCGCTGCTGATTGTAGATCGTCCCTTGCGGCGGGCGCTCCCCGGCGGGCAGAAACGCGTGGTCGAGCCAGTCAAAACGGGAAAGCAGCGGTGAGCGATAAGGGGAGGGCATGGTGAATTCCTCAAAGCGGGAAAGAGCTCGATGCTACCAGAAAAGCGGGCGGAAACCATTCCACCGGCCGAACGAAAAAATAATCGGCCCCTACACTTTCAGAAGTCGACTGTTGTAGGGGCGAACCCTCTTTTCTGGTCCGCCCGCTACCTCCATGTTGAAACTACCCGCTTAACAGAACTTTAAATTTATGAAAAATCGCTGTAACAGGGAAAATAGTTTGCGAGAGCGATTCCAAAAATAAAGAGAAGTAAGTCAGTTGAAAGAGATTTAATAAAATTATTTTAATTATGAGGCAAGCTTGGGGGATTAATCACCTCGACCTGAAAGTCATGGAACAGATCGGCATCTGGTTGAGGCGCTAAAAGCAGCAAGAGCAAGGAGGCGCTCTATGAATAATAACCCGATTCAGTGGCTTGCACCCTTTGACGATCGATTCGGTAGTGAAATGATTTACAGGCTTTTTTCCGTAGGGGGCAAGTTATTTGGCGTTGGGTTTCAACGAGTTGAAAATATTCATGATCTTAACGATAAGGCAGTTGATATATTTGTCGTTAAGCCTGACTTCGTATTTCCTGCCAGCGGAGTATGGACTTTGGCATTCGATGAGGTTGATCCTGATACTGTGTCATTTAAAGGTTTCGGTCATGTTAGTCATTCCGCTAATAACGCTGGAAGCGTTTTTCGTGAGGTTGCAAGTATAATTTTTGATCATTATAGTGTTTGTCACGCAGGAGCTTATGTCTTCTGTGCCGCCATTGATCTACAGCATCAGCGCAAAACAGATTTAACAACTCTGTACAGTAAAGCCCTGGGTGTGAATGGATTCAAACAGAGCAGGTTGTTTAAGGCCAGGTTTGCTGGCTGGCACCCCTACAGTGATGTTGCTAAAGGAGGAAGATGTTATGTCGTCACCACAAAATACTATTGAGCAGCACAACGCTGCGGTCGAACGTTTGACGCTGGAACTGGGTAAGCGACTCCACGAAGCCGCTGGCCGTTTGGTTCGTGAAAAGCTGGCCTCGGGTGAGATTAAAATCGTCGATGGGCGCTACGTCGGTGAGTGTTTGAAGCCTGCAAAGAGACCCCCCCGGCCGGACAAAGCTACAGACTAAAGCATCGTGGTACCAAGCCCCGTTGCAGGGGCTTTTTATTATTTTTCGCTCCTCCCGTTAGAGCCAGCCAGCATGAGTCGCGTAGGGGCGGACCCTCTTTTCTGGTCCGCCCGGTCAGCAGATAAAATGCCGGGTTCGCTGTGGATCCGGGCTGCAGGAGAAGGGTTATCCACGTTGCGCCAGAGAAAAAAAGAACGGACAATGCATTTACAAATTTAAATGTATAAATATAATGTCGCCACTTTATCAGCCAGAGGATTTTTCGTTATGTCATCTCTTTTTACCCCCCTGACGCTGGGTGGCCTGCCGCTACGCAACCGTATCGCCTTGCCCCCTCTGACACGCTGCCGCAGCGCACAGCCGGGCAACATCCCCAGCGATCTGATGGTGGAATACTACCGCCAGCGATCCAGCGCAGGGTTTATGGTGACGGAAGGCACACAAATTGAACCCCGCGGCCAGGGATATGCGTGGACGCCCGGTATTCACAGCGCTGCGCAGATTGCCGGCTGGAAAAAAGTCACCGAGGCGGTACATCAGGAAGGCGGCACGATTTTCTGCCAGCTCTGGCATGTGGGGCGCGTTTCGCATCAGGAACTTCAGCCGGGCAACCAGCCACCCGTGGCCCCCTCAGCCGTAGCCGCTGATAACGTCAGGGTGTTTATTGAAACCGCGCCTGGAGCCGGAATATTGACGGCACCCAGCGCGCCGCGCGAGCTGACCACCGCAGAAGTGAAAGAGATCGTAGAACTTTATCGAATCGCTGCGGAGAATGCGAAAACGGCGGGTTTCGACGGTGTCGAACTGCACTCCGCCAACGGCTACCTGATTAACCAGTTTATTTCTGAACATACTAACTTTCGCGATGATGAGTACGGCGGTTCACTGGATAATCGTCTGCGTTTTCTGCGCGAAGTCACCGAGGCGGTCAGTTCGGTGTTTGGCAGCCATCGCGTTGGCGTTCGCTTTGCGCCGCTGTTTTCGAGCACCGATGAAGAGCGCGTCTATCTGGGACTGGTTGAGCGCGATCCGCACGCCACATACCTGCGCGCCGCGCAGCTGCTCAACGAGCTCGACGTGGGGTATCTCTCCATTGCGGAAGCCGATTGGGAAAACAGTCCGGAGCTGCCGCAAAGCTTCAGGATCGCCCTGCGCGAAACTTTCCGTTCGCCCATTATGTATTCAGGCCGCTATACCCAGGAAAAAGCGGAACGGATGCTGGAAAAAGGCTGGGGAGATCTGTTCGGCTTTGGCCGCCCCTTTATTGCCAATCCGGATTTACCGCAGCGTTTAAAATGCGGCCATCCTCTCAATATCGCGGATAATTCCTCACTGTATGGCGGTGATGAGAAAGGATATACTGATTATCCTGTTTATCCATCCTGATGTTTTGTGAGGCTGCATGTCAGCGGAAAATGCCATAAAGTTGCTGTCCAACCCCACGCGAGTTGCAGTACTGAAATGGCTAAAAAATCCTGAAGAAGCGTTTGCTGGTTATTCCCAGCTCTATCCCTTCGAACAATATGGCGTCTGCGCCAGCCTCATTCAGGATAAGGCGGGCTTATCGCAGCCCGCCACTTCACTCTGCCTCAAGGTGCTGTATGATGCAGGCCTGATTGAAGCCAGCAAGGTGGGCAAGTGGACCTATTATCGCCGCTGCGAACCGCGTATTGGCGAATTGACCCGTGTCGTCACCCAGTCACTGCAGGAACTCTGATAGTCAGGATTATCACGCCAGTCAGACTGCGCCAGAGTCACGCTGAATTAATCCTGTACGACCACATCACACTCTTCACACCCTGCATTACGTTTCGCACTTATCAACTGTAATAATATCACTCCATCCCCCCACTGAGGCTGCCTGATGAATACCCTATCGTCGCGTGACAACGCACAACTGCTGCGCGAAACGACCAGACAGTTCTGGCTGCACATTGTGCCCATTGTGTGGCTCGCCTTAGGTATTCACATCGTATTTCTCATCCTGTTTATCGTGCTGCAATTTCCCTCCCTTGCAGCGGGTAATGTCGTCAGTATTTTCGTTTATGTGTTCTGCCTGAAGGCGATACGCGCAGGTCGCTATAGTTTTACTGGCATATTGATGAGTGTAGAAATTATTCTGCATGCCCTGCTGGCGACCTGGAAGCTGGGTTGGGACAGCAATTTTTACTTTTACCTGTATTGCCTGATCCCGATTATCGCGTTTAGTTTTCAACATGCACCCGTACCACGTTTAATGCTTAATTTTGCCATCGTTGCCGTTTCGGTGGCTGGGTTTGCGTTACGAGGGCACATGGGGATCAATTCTGGCGTCGGGGGGCAGTTGCTGGAGGTGATCGGCGTCATCAATGTGTTTGCCGCACTTAGCGTGCTGCTGCACTGCACCGCCTTATCCGTGGGCTTCACCCGTTCTGTGCAGTCCAAACTGTTTCACACGGCCAATCGCGATAGCCTGACCAATCTCTACACCCGCCGCCGGGTCATGCAGGAGGTCGGGCAATTATCTGAGTCGGGGCCAACAGCCATCATTTTGCTGGACGTCGATCACTTCAAACAGATTAACGATCGCCTGGGTCACGAATGGGGCGATCTGATCCTCAAACGCGTCGCGGAGGCGATCGGCAGTCATGTGCGCACGACGGATGTGGCTTCGCGTTGGGGGGGCGAAGAATTTCTGATATTGATGCCCCTGACATCGGCGCAAGTGGCAGAGACAGTAGCGGATAAAATCCTGTCGCGCATCCGCAATTGGGCCGGACAGACAGGTGATAAGCCCATTACCGTCACCGCCACCCTGGCCGTGAGCGAAATACGCCCGGCGGAGGATTTTGAAAGCGCTCTGCTACGCGCGGATCAAGCGTTGTACAAAGGGAAGCAGCAGGGGCGTGACCAGGTTATCCTGGCGAGTTGAGTGCCCGACAGGATCCGGCCTGGCCCCGCGCTATTCCGGCACTAAATCGCCAGCCCCAGCCTGGTGCCCTGGGCAATTGCCCGCCTGGCATCCAGCTCCTCGGCGACATCCGCGCCGCCGATAATATGCGGTTGCTTCCCCTGCGCCATCAGCGCATCGGCTAAACGGCGGTTGGGCTCCTGACCGGCGCAGATCACCACGTTATCGACTGCCAGCAGCTGCGGTTCGCCGTCGCGCAGAATATGCAGCCCGTCATTATCAATACGCAGATACTGCACGCCGCCCCACATCTGCACACCGTGCATTTGCAGGCTGGCGCGGTGGATCCAGCCGGTGGTTTTTGCCAGCCCGGCGCCCGGCTTGCCGGGTTTACGCTGCAGCAGCCAGATGTCACGACGGCTGCGCGGCAGAACCGGGTGCTTCAGGCCCCCGGGCTGCTGCAGGCTGCGGTCGATGCCCCACTGCTGGCAAAATGCGGCGATATCCAGCGCGGTCTGCTCGCCGCTGGCAGCCAGGTACTCCGCCGTATCAAAGCCGATGCCGCCCGCGCCAATAATCGCCACGCGCGGCCCGACCGGTCTTTTATCGCGGATCACGTCGAGATAGCTCAGCACCGAAGGGTGATCGATGCCGGGGATCTGCGGCGTGCGCGGCACGATACCGCTCGCCAGCACCACTTCATCAAACCCGGCCAGATGGTCTGCACGGGCCGTGTGATTCAGCCGCTGGACAACATGGTGCAGCTCCAGCTGGCGGCGATAATAGCGCAGCGTCTCGCTGAACTCCTCTTTACCGGGGATCTGACGCGCAATATTGAACTGGCCGCCAACCTGCGGGCTGGCATCAAACAGCGTCACCCGGTGGCCGCGCTGCGCGGCGTTAACGGCAAACGCCAGCCCGGCTGGCCCGGCACCGACCACCGCAATGCGTTTGATCTGCTGCGCGGGCGTCATCACCAGCTCGGTCTCGTGGCAGGCGCGTGGATTCACCAGGCAGGAGGTCAGCTTGCCGACGAAAATCTGGTCGAGGCAGGCCTGGTTACAGCCAATGCAGGTGTTGATCTCATCGCTTCGCCCCTGCTGCGCTTTCAGCACAAACTCCGCGTCGGCAAGGAACGGCCGTGCCATCGACACCATATCAGCGCAGCCCTCGTCCAGCAGCGCCTGCGCCACGTCCGGGTGATTAATGCGGTTGGTGGTAATCAGCGGGATGCGCAGATGCTGCTTCAGCGTCTGCGTTACCCAGCCAAACGCCGCGCGCGGCACCGAAGTAGCGATGGTCGGAATGCGCGCCTCGTGCCAGCCAATGCCGGTGTTGATCAGCGTCGCACCGGCCTGCTCCACCGCTTTGGCCAGGCGGATGGTCTGCTCCAGCGTGCTGCCCTGTTCCACCAGGTCGAGCATCGACAGGCGGAAGATAATAATAAACGCCTCACCGACGGCGGCGCGCACCGCCCGCAGGATCTCCAGCGCCAGCCGCTGACGGCGGGCTTCATCGCCGCCCCATTCGTCGTCGCGCTGGTTGGTACGCGCCACCAGGAACTGGTTAATCAGATAGCCTTCGGAGGCCATAATCTCCACGCCGTCATAGCCCGCCTGCTGCGCCAGCCGCGCACAGCGGGCGTAATCGGCGATCAGCTGGACAATGTCATCATGGCTTAACGCGCGCGGTGTAAACGGGTTAATCGGCGCCTGCAGTGCGGAAGGGGCGACCAGCGCGGGCTGATAGCTGTAGCGCCCGGCGTGCAGGATCTGCATGGCGATTTTGCCACCCGCCTGATGCACCGCGTCGGTAACTTCGCGGTGATGCGGCAGCTGCGACGCATCGTTGAGCACCGAAGCGCCTCTGCTCACCCCCCCCTCCGGCGAGGGGGCGATGCCGCCGGTAACAATCAGTGCCACCCCGGCACGGGCGCGCTCGGCATAAAAAGCGGCCAGCCGCGCCGCGCCATCCGGGTGCTCTTCCAGCCCGGTATGCATCGAACCCATCAGAAAACGGTTTTTAAGCTGGGTGAATCCCAGGTCGAGGGGGGCAAACAGTGAGACGCTCATCGTCAGCGATTCCTGAAGTGGTCGGATGAGTTCTACTGTAGCGGTGATATGACCGTGACGAAAGTGCAGTTATTGGCTTTGTGATGCGCGCCACTGATTCCCGCTACCCTGAAAGGGCTACCTGCTTCACGTTATGCGTAACATGGGTTTAGTAACATGAATTTTGGTGATCTGATTCACAGTTTTACAAGTTAAACATCTGTCTGATAGGCAGCTGAACTGATACGCATTTAGAGGTACGTCATGAGCACCATCACGCAATCCTGCATGATTAACGGTAAAGAACAGGTTGAAGTCATCAGCCAGCAGGTCAACTACCAGGGCGAAGGCACGCTGGTGCGCATCACGCGCGGCGGCATCTGCGGTTCCGATCTGCACTACTACCAGCACGGTAAAGTCGGCAGTTTTGCGGTGAAGATGCCGATGATCCTCGGCCACGAAGTGATCGGCCAGGTGGTGAAAAGCGATAACCCGGCGCTAAAAGAGGGGCAGAAAGTGGCGGTTAACCCGTCGAAGCCGTGCGGCTGCTGCAAGTATTGCTTGGCGGATGAAGATAACCAGTGCACCACCATGCGCTTCTTCGGCAGCGCGATGTATACCCCGCACGTGGACGGCGGCTTTACCCAGTACAAAGTGGTCGACAGCGCGCAGTGCATCCCCTACGACAACGCCGCCGACGACACCATTATGGTGTTCGCTGAACCGCTGGCGGTGTGCATTCACGCGGCCAACCAGGGCGGCGCGCTGAAAGGCAAAAAAGTGTTTATCTCCGGCGTGGGTCCGATTGGCTGCCTGATTGCCGCCGCGGCGAAAGCCAAAGGCGCGGCGGAGGTGGTCTGTGCCGACGTCAGCGAGCGCTCGCTGGAGATGGCAACCGCCATGGGCGCTACCCGCACCATTCATGCCGCAGACGGCGATTTTGCGTCCTACCTGGCGGATAAGGGCTATTTTGACGTGTCGTTTGAGGCCTCCGGCCATCCCTCCTCGCTGACCCGCTGCCTGGAAGTCACCCGCGCCAAAGGCACGCTGGTGCAGGTCGGTATGGGCGGCGACGTACCGGGCTTCCCGATCATGATGCTGATCGCCAAAGAGATTAATCTGGTCGGCTCTTTCCGCTTCACCACCGAGTTCAATACGGCGGTTGAGTGGCTCGGCAACGGCACGGTTAACCCACTGCCGCTGTTTAGCGGTGCCTATGACTACCAGAATATCGATGCGGCGCTGCAGTTTGCCGGTGACAAGAGCAAAGCCGCCAAAGTGCAGCTAACTTTTTAAGGGATGACCATGACCACACTTTTCTCGCTGGAAAACAAACGCGTGCTGATCACCGGTTCCGCTCGCGGCATCGGCTTTCTGATGGCGAAGGGCCTGTGCGAAGCCGGGGCAGAGGTGATTATCAACGCCACCACGCAGCAGGGCGCAGAGAGAGCCGCCGCCCTGCTGCAACAGCAGGGCTTTAAGGCCCACGCGATGGCCTTTAACGTCACCCAGTCCGCCGAAGTGAACGCGGCGGTAGCGAAGATTGAGAGCGAAATAGGCCCGATTGACGTGCTGGTGAATAACGCCGGGATCCAGCGCCGCCGCCCGTTCCTCGAATTCCCGGAGCAGGACTGGAACGAGGTGATTGCGGTCAACCAGACGGCGGTGTTCCTGGTCTCGCAGGCGGTGGCCCGCCAGATGGTCACGCGCCAGAAAGGTAAAATTATCAACATCGGCTCAATGCAGAGCGAGCTGGGGCGCGACACCATTACGCCGTATGCCGCGTCGAAAGGGGCGGTCACCATGCTGACGCGCGGCATGTGCGTGGAGCTGGCGCGCCACAATATTCAGGTCAACGGCATTGCCCCGGGCTATTTCAAAACCGAAATGACCCAGGCACTGGCGGATGATGAAGCCTTCACCTCCTGGCTGTGCAAGCGCACCCCGGCGGCGCGCTGGGGTAACCCGGAGGAGTTGATCGGGGCGGCGGTGTTCCTGGCATCGAAAGCCTCTGATTTTGTGAACGGCCACTTACTTTTTGTCGATGGTGGCATGCGAGTGGCGGTGTAACAGCTACAACTTATTCACCTGTACCTACCTCTACCTTAAAGGAAGTGCTTTATGCCCATTACAATAATAGCTATTGGCGTAATCCTGCTGTTGGTGCTGATGATCGTCTTCAAGGTCAACGGCTTTATCGCCTTGATATTTGTCTCCGCCGTGGTGGGGATGGCGGAAGGGATGACGCCGCTGGCCGTTATCGCCTCAATCCAGAAGGGGGTTGGCGGCACGCTCGGCAGCCTGGCGCTGATCCTCGGATTCGGGGCGATGCTGGGGAAACTGGTGTCGGACACCGGGGCCGCGCAGCGCGTTGCCACCACGCTGATCGCCTCGTTTGGCAAGCAGCGCGTGCAGTGGGCGCTGATGGTCACCGGGCTGATCGTCGGCCTGGCGATGTTCTATGAAATCGGCTTCGTGCTGCTGCTGCCGCTGGTGTTTACCGTGGTTGCCGCATCGGGTATGCCGATGCTGTACGTTGGCCTGCCGATGGTTGCCGCGCTGTCGGTCACCCACTGCTTCCTGCCGCCGCACCCGGGCCCGACGGCGATCGCCACCATCTTTGGCGCCAATCTCGGCACCACGCTGCTGTACGGCATGATCATCACCATCCCGACGGTGATTATCGCCGGGCCAATCTTCTCTAAATTCCTCAAAGGCTTTGAAAAATCGCCGCCGGAAGGGCTGTATAACCCGAAAATCTTCGAAGACCACGAAATGCCGGGCTTCTGGACCAGCATTTTTGCCGCAGTGATCCCGGTGATCCTGATGGCGGTGGCGGCGGTGTTTGAGCTGACCACGCCGAAAGAGAACGTGCTGCGCCAGTTCTTCGAATTTGTCGGCAACCCGGCGGTGGCGCTGTTTATCTCGGTGGTGATTGCCGTCTTCACCCTCGGCCTGCGGAACGGACGCAAGATGGAAGAGGTGATGGAGATGTGCGGTTCGTCGATTGCCGCCATTGCCATGATCGTCTTTATTATCGCCGGTGGCGGTGCCTTTAAGCAGGTGCTGGTCGACAGCGGCGTGGGCGACTACATCGCCAATATGATGAAAGGCTCGTCGCTGTCTCCGCTGCTGATGTGCTGGACGGTCGCGGCGATGCTGCGTATCGCGCTGGGTTCAGCAACCGTGGCGGCGATTACTACCGCGGGTATCGTCACGCCAATTATCGCTATCACCCACGCCGACCCGGCGCTGATGGTGCTGGCGGTCGGCTCCGGTAGCGTTATCGCCTCCCACGTTAACGACCCGGGCTTCTGGCTGTTCAAAGGTTACTTCAACCTGAGCGTGGTCGAAACGCTGAAAACCTGGACGGTGATGGAAACCCTGATCTCCTTCCTCGGCCTGGCAGGGGTGTTGATCCTGAACGCGATTATTCATTAATCCTGTGCTGTACAGTAGGGGGCGACCGATTTTCTGGTCGCCCCTTTTCACATTTAATCACGGAACCCTGATGCGCGCGCACCGAATCTCCCTGCAGGACATCGCTTCGCTTGCTGGCGTAACCAAAATGACGGTAAGCCGCTATCTGCGCACCCCCGACCGCGTTTCGCCGCAGACCGGGGCGAAAATCGCGCAGATCATCGAAGAGATAAACTACATTCCCAACCGCGCGCCGGAGATGCTGCTCAGTTCGAAAAGCTACACCCTCGGCGTGCTGATCCCCTCGTTTAAAAATCAGATCTTCGCCGACCTGCTGAGCGGCATTGAAGCGGCGACCAAGGAGGGCCGCTACCAGACGCTGATCGCCAACTACAACTACGACAGGCAGACGGAAGAGGAGCAGATCATCAATCTGCTGTCGTACAACATCGACGGCATTCTGCTGAGCGAGAAGGATCACACCCTGCGTGCGGTGAAATATCTGCGTGCGGCGCAGATCCCGATTGTTGAAGTGATGGACACCCAAGGCGGCTGTCTGGATATGCAGGTTGGCTTTAATAACTTCAGCGCGGGCTACGATATGACGCGGGTGCTGCTCGACCAGGGGCGCAGCAATATTATCTACTTTGGCTCGCAGGATGACCGGCGCGATGAGTTTCGCTATCAGGGCTACTGCCAGGCGATGGAGCAGCACGGCGGGGTGGGGCTGCGCATCAATCCAAAGGCGATCTCCTCGCAGAAGCTGGGGGCGGCGATGCTCGCCAGCGCGCTGGAGCGGCATCCCGACCTTGATGCGGTGTTCTGCACCAATGACGATCTGGCGCTCGGTGCGCTGCTGCACTGCCAGCGTCACGGCATTGCGGTGCCGCAGCGTATTGCCATCGCCGGCTTTCACGGGCTGGATATCAGCCGCGAAATGTACCCGACAATGGCGAGCGTCATCACCCCGCGTTATGCGATCGGTTACACCGCCGCGGAGCTGCTGCTAAAAAAAATCGGCGACAGTCATTTTGTCGCCGACTCGGTCGATCTCAGCTATCAGATCTTTATGGGTGAGACCATTTAAGGCTTATCGCCCTGCTGGAAAACCGGTGGCGAGGCCAGTTTGGCCTCCTCGCGCAGCGTATTAACCTGCTTCGCGCTGACGTTTGCCGCCGCCGGGTTACCAAACTGCTGGCTGACAAAATTACTGACGTCGGCCACCTGCTGGTCGCTCAGCTCCGGGGCAAAGGCGGGCATGAAGATCTCGCCTTCGGCCATGTGGCGGCGCACGCCGTTCAGCACTACCGACACCACGTTACGCGCATCGGCCGCGCCGGTGCTGGTGTGGTGGAACAGCGATGGATAGGCATGGAAGCCTTTGCCCGAACCCGCTCCGTCCGCGCCGTGGCAGCTGGCGCAGTTGCCGGCAAACACCACCGCACCCGGCTGCGCATCACGCGTGGCGGCATCCGCACCGCGCAGCGTAATCAGCGCATTCGACGGTTGCCCCCAGCTGTCCCGCGCCCGGGTCTGCTGCTTATCCCCCTGAGGCTTCACGCTCTTGAGATAGGTGGCAATATCCTCAAGATCGCTCTCCGGCAGGTACTGCAGGCTGTGCTCGATAGCTTCCGCCATCGGGCCGGAGGCGCTGGCTTTTCCGGCGACAAAGCCGGTTTTCAGGTAGGTCACCAGCTCCTGCTGACTCCAGTCACCAATCCCGGCCTGCTTATCCGGCGTGATGTTGTACGCCAGCCAGCCGCCCAGATCGCCGCCTGCCAGCGGTTTATCGTTATCCATGCCCATCGTCAGAGTGCGCGGCGTATGGCAGGTGCCGCAGTGCGCCAGCGCCTCAACCAGATAGCGGCCGTTATTCCACTGTGCGCTCTGCTGCGCATCGTTCTGCAGCTCACCCCGATCAAAGTTGAACCACTTCCAGAAGCGCATCCCCCAGCGCTGATTGAACGGGAACGGCAGGTCGGTCTGCGGTGACGCCTGATGCACCGCAGGCATCGACATCAGGTAAGCTTTAATCGCCAGCACATCCTCGCGCTTCATTTTGGTGAAGGAGTCGTAAGGCATCGCCGGGTAGAGCTGCTCGCCATTTTTGCCGATGCCCTCCTGCACTGCCGCGACAAACTGGTCGTCGCTCCAGCTGCCGATGCCGTACTGCTTATCGGAAGAGATGTTACTACCCCAGATCTGGCCAAACGGGGTGCTGACGGCAAAGCCGCCGCCAAACAGCGGGCCGTTGGTGGCGGTATGGCAGGCGGTACAGTCGCCCGCCCGCGCCAGGTACTCGCCGCGCTTGATCAGCGCGCTGTTGTCTGCCGCCTGCGCCGCTGCGCACTGCATCAGGGCCACCGCGATGACGAAGGTGCTTAAAACAATTTTCATCGGGTGCTCCTTACAGGCTGGAAAGAACGGTGTCGGCCATACGCAGTGCCAGCGCGGTTCCGGTCAGCGTTGAGTTCACCGTCGAGGCTGACGGCATGATCCCGGTTCCGGCAATAAACAGGTTCGGGTGATCGTGGGTGCGGCAGTGGCCGTCCACCACGGAATCCTGCGGATTACTGCCCATGATCATGGTGCCGGTAATGTGCTGGTTATTGTCGTAAACGCCGCGCTTGCTGTAGATCGCCTCGCTGCCGCCCATCTCCTTCACCATGCGCTGGAAGTCGATCATCGACTGGTCATAGCCGCGATGCACATATTCCGGGAAGCTGTAGTAGACCTCCAGCCGCGGAATGCCCCAGGCATCCTTTTCGGTTTTGCTGAGCGTGACGCGGTTCTGCGGTTCCGGCAGCATTTCCAGCAGGCACTTCAGCTGGACAAAGCGTTCGGACTGGAAGGCCAGCTTGTCGTTGAGCGCTTTGCCGTAGTAGCCCTGGCGCACCAGCCGTTCGGTGAGGTAGCGCACCGGCGAGGTATTGGCGAGGTCGATGCGCAGCGCCGAGCGCTCGCTGCGGAAATCCCCGTCGCGCAGATTATTGATGCTGCCCGGACGCATTGGCCCGCGGCCAAACCACACCGGCTCATCGGCGTAGAACTCCACCGACGATCCCGGGTGATCCATCAGATTGCGCCCGACCATGCCGGAGCTGTTGGCGATGCCGTCCGGGTAGCGTTCGCTGGTGGAGAGCAGCAGAATTTTCGGGCTTTCAATACCGTTGGCCGTCAGGACAAACTGTTTACCGGTGACGCGATGGCGCACTTTGTTCCGATCGAGGTAGTGCACCGCCTGGATGGTCCCTTTGTCATCAGCTTCAATGCGGAACACCACCGCATTGGCAACGATTTTCACCCCGGCATCCAGCGCCTTACGCGCCGAAATACCGCCGTGATACTGCGCATCGATCGGGCAGACCGGCATACAGTTATTGTTGCCGCAGCAGGCTGGGCGGCCATCGTAAGCGATGCTATTGCGCGCCTGCGGGCCAATACCCACCTCATAGCCCAGCGGGCCGAGGCGCTGCCTGAGGCGTTCGAAGCCGTACGGCAGCGGAATGCCGGGCAGCGGGTAGGGGCGCGAACGCGGCGACGCCAGATCGCTGTCGCCGGAGACGCCCATCTGGTATTCGGCGTCGCAGTAGTACGGCTCCAGTTCGGCGTAGCTGATGGGCCAGTCGCGCCCGATGCCGTACAGAGAGTGGATGCGCATATCGTTCGGCAGCAGGCGAAATGCCTGGCCTGCCCAGTGCCAGGTGGTACCGCCGATGCCGCGCAGGTACTGGGCGCGATAGGGGTCCGGCCCTTTCTGGATCAGGTAGTTATTATCGGCAGGAATAAACTTCGGCTGCGGTGCCCACGGCTGCGGCGGGAAGGGTTCGGTAAAGTCGCCTTTAAACGGCGAGTTGCGAAAATACTCCACCGCTTCGTCGCGCTTAATCTCCGGCCCGGACTCCAGCATCAGCACCGAAGCGCCCGCTTTGGCCATCTTCAGTGCCGCCAGCGAACCGGCAATCCCGGCACCAATCACCACCACATCGGCGCTTAATGAATCAGACATGTGCTCTCCTTGCTGGCGGCTGCGTCCAGAAATCAGGTTGCCCCGGCGCATAGCTCGGCGGTAACAGGGAATCGCGAACCAGCCGATAGCTGGCAATATTTTCAAAGGCAATACACTGCGGGCGCGGCAGCGGGCCGACCACGCCGAGATACCAGCCGGAAACCAGCGCCTGATAGAGGTCGTTCAGCGCTTTAGGCTGCGCCGCCAGCAGCGTTAACAGGGCGCTGCCGTTGGCGTCAGGCTGCTGTTGCAGCAGCGTGTTGAGCGTATCCAGCTGGCTGTCCAACAGGGGGAAATGGTCATGCAGCCAGCTGTACAGGCGCTGGGACAGCAGGGCATCCGGCTGATCAAAAGCGGTCAGCCTGACGGAGATGGCGCGAAAACTGGCGGACGGTGCCACCGCAGCGGCCAGCGGAGGGCTGGCAAAGGCCAGGCTGGCGGGCAGCACCTGAGCCAGGACGCCAGCCACCAGCAGGCCCGCCGTGCCGGTCAGTAACCGGCGGCGTGAGAGAGTTATCATCAGAATTCCCCTGGCGTTATTTCAGTGCCTGAGCGGCAGCCTCTGAAGCCTGATTGTCCAGCTCCTGTTTCGGCGTGCTGACGCCGACGGCGCCGACCACTTCATCCTGCAGAGCCAGCGGATAACCGCCGCCGAGTGCGATGGCATGCGGGATAGCCAGCACGGTGGTTTCGCCACTCTGCAAGCGCTGCATAAATTTCAGCGAGGGGGCGTGATACAGCGCGGAGGTGCGCGCTTTACCGATTGCCGCATCGACACAGCCCGGCGAGGCGCCATCCAGGCGCTGGAAGGCAAGCAGCGTGCCGCTGGCATCCACCACGGCGACGCAGCCGGTGCTGTGCTGCGCGCTGATACTGTTTTTCACGCTGGCGATCACCTGGTCAGCGTGAGAGGCGTCCAGCTGCGCCGCTGCGGCCTGGCCAATGCCAGCCGCCAGGAGTAGGGAGAGGGTTACAGATGCTCTAAGTTTCATACATTGCTTCCTGATATCCATTCACCGGTGAGCGCACTGGCCCCGGTATTTATTTTTTTCAGACGACCATCTCGTCGCCGTTACGCTACGCCGTTGCCCATAGCCAGGCAACGCGCGATAAACAAAACTCATGCCTCTATCCACATAACTCATTGTGCTGGATAGATCTTATCCAGCGTCTCCTGCCAGACAAACGGAGTGAGCTGCTGATACTCCAGCGATCGCGCCTGCAGTGCGTCCACCAGCCCCTGCTGGGTTGTGACGATGGCCGCGCTCATGGCGGGTGGAACCCCGACGTCGCGCAGGGTTTTCACCACTTCCTGCATCTCTTCGGCGCGGCGCTGGCCGTGCTCCGCCACGCGGCTAATCAGGTAGTGCGGCAGCTGTCCATCCCAGCCGAGCGAAGGGAAGCTGGCGTGCAGTGAGTCGAGCACCGCCTGCTCGACGCCGTACTGCCGCGCCGCGCTCAGACACTCAGTGGTCAGGGCTTCCAGCCCTTTGATCATGATGCTGCGGCACATCTTAATGGCCGAAGCTTCCCCCACTTCGCTGCCCAGCAGCCGGCTGTTAAGACCGAGCTGCAGCAGCAGGGCATTAACTGCCTCAGCCTGAATTCCGCCGACCAGCAGCGGCGTGGCAAGGCGTTTTGGCGGCACCGGGGCCATCACGGCGACGTCGATATAGCTGGCCCCGTGCGCACCCACCGCGTCGGCCGCCGCGCGTTTGGTATGCGGGGCCACCGAATTCAGATCGAGGAAGTGCTGCCCGGCCTTGAGCAGCGGCGCGGCCTGCTGCGCCACGCCCAGCGCCTGGGATGCGGTGACCGTGGAGAAGACCAGCGTGGCGCTCTGCAACGCCTCAGCCAGCGAGGGCGCCAGCCGCACGCCGCTCTGCAGCGCTTTTTCCCGCAGCGCGGGCAGGCTCTGCGCCTCCAGCGCTTTACGGTCCCACACCGTCAGCACATGGCCCTGCGCCTGTAAGTCACGGGCCAGGATGCCGCCCGCTTCGCCAAAACCGATAAAGGTGATGTTCATAACGCTACTCCTTGCTCAGCGGCCAGACAGCCGCAGGGATGAGGACTTCCCCGGCAAAAATGGCGCGCGCGGTGCGCAGTAGCCCGCAGCCCGCCAGCGGATTATCGCCAGCGCGCTGCAGCAGCACGCTGAACTCACCGCTGGGATGCTCCACGCTCAGGCGCTGCTGGGGGGCGTTGCTGATGCGCGCCAGCCCGTCAGCAACGCTGCCCGGGATCAGGCAGGCGCTGGCGACGCTGACCGCGCCGAGCACGCCAATCGACGCGTGACAGCGGTGCGGAATAAAGGTGCGCGAGCTGACAGCACCGCCGTGGCGCGCCTCGGCCAGCAGGGTGACTTTCGGCACCGTACGCTGGCTGACGTCGCCCAGATTCATGCGCGGCCCGGCCTGCAGGCGAATCGACTCCAGCCGCTGCTTCAGCTCGCTGTCGTTATCCAACTGCTCACGGCTCTCATAGCCGCTGCGGCCCACATCCGCGGCGCGCAGCAGCACCACCGGCATGCCGTTATCGATACAGGTGACGTCGACGTCGTCAAAGCGATCGCGCGGCTGGCCGGTCGGCAACAGCGCCCCGCAGCTCGATCCGGCAATCTCTTCGAAGGTAAGGGCGATCTCGCCCGCGGTGCCCGGTACGCCATCGATGCGCAGATCGCCGTCATAGTCGACCTCGCCGCCTGGGGTGGCGAATTCCGCCTCGGCAATCTGCCCGGTGTTTTGCATGAAGATGCGCACGCGGGTACGCTCACTGCCCGCCGTCACCAGCCCACGCTCAACGGCGAATGGCCCCACGGCGGCGAGAATATTGCCGCAGTTCTGCCCGTAATCAACGTAAGGCCGATCGACGTTGACCTGGGCAAACAGGTAGTCGACATCCGCATCGTCACGGCGGGAAGCGCTGACGATCGCCACTTTGCTGGTGAGCGGATCGGCGCCGCCCAGACCGTCTATCTGGCGGATATCGGGCGAGCCCATGACCGCCAGCAGCACCCGGTCGCGCACGGAGGGATCCGATGGCAGATCGTCTGCCAGGAAGCAGGCGGCTTTTGAGGTGCCGCCGCGCATCAGTAAACAGGGGATGCGGCGCTGGCGCATGGGTTACTCCTCCAGTTGCTCAAGCGTGTCGACATAGCGCAGCCCTTTTTCCGCCAGGCGCGGGCGCATCTGATAGATATCCAGCCCCAGCTCGCCTGCCGCCATGCGGTCGCGCTTGCTCTCTTCCAGCGCTTCGCGCTGCTGCGCTTTTTCCGCCACGCTGGCGGCTTCGCGGCGCGCTACCACCACCACGCCGTCGTCATCGGCGACGATCACATCTCCGGGCCAGATCGGCTGCCCGGCGCACACCAGCGGCACATTGACCGAGCCGAGCGTCTCTTTCACGGTGCCCTGCGCATACACGGCCCGCGACCAGACGGCAAAGCCCATGGCGCGCAGCGTGCGGGTATCACGCACGCCAAGGTCTGCCACCAGCCCGCGCACGCCGCGTGACTGCAATGAGGTCGCCAGCAGATCGCCGAAGTAGCCGTCGCTGCACGGAGAGGTGGGCGCAACCACCAGCACGTCCCCCGGCTGGCAGAGTTCTACCGCCACGTGGAACATCCAGTTGTCACCCGGTGCCACCAGCACGGTGACTGCACTCCCGGCGATGCCGCAGTCCTGCTGGATGGGGCGGATGGCCGGGTCCAGCAACCCTTTTCGCCCCTGGGCCTCATGGACGGTGGCGACGCCGGAGCGGGCCAGCGCGTCAATGTCGCTGCTGGCTGCGCGTGGGATCTGGCGCACGACGACGCCCTTTTTACCGATGATGCTCATGCCAGATCCTCCGTCACGCGTGGGAAGATACTCTGGTAGCCTTCGCCGTATACGATGTCGCGGCTGCTGGTAATCCCGACGTTACGCTTGGCCTGCACGCCGCGCTGCTGCGCCACCCGCGTGTAGTATTCCCACAGATGTTCCTGCCCGGCCATGCACTGGATGGCCTGATATTTTTTGTCCCACACCGTGGTGATATCCAGCAGCACGTCCGGCTTCCAGCTGCACTGCTCAGGCTGATGCGGTTCAAAGCAGTAGACCGGCGGCGCCCCGATGATCTTCTCGCCCGGGCGGTAACCTTCGGCCTGGGCGATGATGCGCGCTTCCTGCGCCAGATGCGTGGCCATCGGATGGTCATAGTTGTACGGGTCCTGCAGCGAGTGCGTCAGCACAAAGTGCGGCTGCACGCGGCGATAGACGTCCGCCAGACGGAACAGCGTCTCTTTATCGGGGCGCAGCGGGTAGTCGCCGAGATCGAAAAATTCGATGCTGGCGCCGAGGATCTCCGCTGCGGCCTGCGCTTCGCTGCGGCGGGCCGCCTTCACTTTGGCCTCGCTCATCTCACCCTTGCGCCACAGCTTGGCCGATTCGCCACGCTCGCCAAATGAGAGGCAGACCACGTGGACGTCATAGCCCCGGGCATGGTGCAGAGCGATGGCCCCACCCGCGCGCCAGACGAAATCTGCCGAGTGGGCGCTAACCACCAGCGCGGTTTTTTTTGGGGTGTTCTCAGTCATGGCACTTCCTCCGCTGTTTTTTTCCATGCTGTCACCGCCGGCGCGGTGGCGATAATTCATTTGATTGCAGCGGGTATGCGTTTTATTTATATTGCGACTTCGGACGGTGGCGAAAACAGGCAGGGAATCAGAGTGGAAAATGCAACGCAGGAACTGACAAACCTGATGCAAATCAGAGCATTCAGTCAGGTGGTCGCCCAGGGGAGTGTCTCCCGTGCTGCGGATGAATTATTTCGCACCCAGTCGGCAATCACCCGTGCAATTCGCGATCTCGAACTCACATTAGGCGTGACGTTATTTGAGCGTCACGCCGGGGGAATGATGCTGACCGACCTCGGCAAATGCGTGCTGCCGCGCGCGCTACGGGCAATTGATGAACTGCATCAGGTGCCGCATCGGCTGGCAAAACTGCACGGGCGCGCGGGGTTGCGCAGCGACGCGGAGCCGCTGTGGTTATTCAACGTGCGTCGCCTGCAAATTTTTATCACCCTGTGCCAGACGCGGCATATGCAGACAGTGGCAGCCCGGCTCGGGCTGAGCCAGCCAGCGGTGAGTGCAGCGCTGCGCGTGCTGGAAAACGGCGCGGGCGTCGCACTGCTGGAGCGCACCCCACACGGCATGATGCCGTCGCTGGCCGGGCGTGAAATAGAGCCTAACGTGCGGCGAGCGCTGAATGAACTGCGCCATATTCCGGCCGATATCGCCGCCCGCAGCGGGGTGCTGGAGGGGACGGTGCGGGTCGGTGCTCTGCCGCTGGGGCGCACGCGCATTCTGCCGCAGGCGATTGTGATGCTGACGGCGCGCTACCCTGGCGTGCGGGTGGTGACCAGCGAAAGCGCGTTTGGCGTGCTGGCTTCTGAAATGCGCTCCGGCGATATCGATTTTATCTTTGGGGCATTGCGGCGTGATGAAGAAGCGCTCGACGTGACGCGTGAAACGCTGTTTTCCGAGCGCATGGTGCTGCTGGCGCGCCACGATCATCCGCTGGTGGGGCGTGACATCTCCAGCGCCGATCTGCGGGCGGCGCGCTGGGTGCTGCCGCGTTCGGCAACGCCTGCCCGCCATCTGCTGGACAACAGCTTTCAGGCAATGGGCATCCCGGCACCTAATCCGGTGGTGGAAACCGGCGATCTGGCGCTGGTGCGCGGGCTGCTGATGCAGTCTGATATGCTGGCGGCGGTCTCCGCGCACCAGCTGGAAGTTGAGCTGGCCTCCGGCGCGCTGGTGGCGCTGCCGGTACCGCTGCCGGATACCGAGCGCGCCATCGGGCTGACGGTGCGCGCCGGCTGCCTGCACTCCCCGGCAGCCGATGCGCTAATCCGCTGTCTGCGCGAGGTGTGTGCACCCTGAATTAGCCCTCCCTCTGACCGGTTAGCGCACGTTGAGCGAACGAGGTCGGGGATATTTCATGGGCAGCCGCGACATGCTTAAATCACAATCCGCCTGACTTATAATTTCTCGCCGCCGGCGCGCCGTTGCTGGCCGGCGTTTTACGACCGATAGTCTCCATGCGTACCTGGAACGGTGGGAACGGCATCTCCAGCCCGTGCTCATGATAACCGCGCAGGATCAGCTGATGCAGCTCATGGCGCAGCGGCATGCGGTGCCCCATTTCAGCGGCGTGAATACGCAGCTCAAACAGCTGAATACCCTGCTGTAAATCCACCAGGAACGCTTCCGGCTGCGGCGTATCGAGCACATAACTGCAGCGCTGTGCCGCGGTCAGCAGCACGTTGGTGACCTCTTCACTGTTGGCTTCTGCCGCAGCGGGTATGGTCAGCACCACGCGCGTCACCGGATCGGTCAGCGACCAGTTGATAAACTGCTCGGTGATGAAGGCCTTGTTCGGCACGATAATCTCTTTGCGATCCCAGTCGGTAATCGTGGTCGCACGCGTATTGATGCGCGTGATGCTGCCGGTGAGGTCGCGGATAGTGACGGTATCGCCGATGCGGATCGGTTTCTCAAACAGGATGATCAGGCCGGAGATAAAGTTGGCGAAAATCTCCTGCAAACCAAACCCTAACCCGACCCCTAAGGCCGCCACCAGCCACTGCAGCTTCGACCAGTCGACGCCGAGCATGGAGAAGCCGCTCAGCCCGCCAATCAGGATCAGCAGATACTTGGTGATGGTGGTGACGGCATACCCGGTACCCGGCGTCAGGCTGAGGTGCTGCAACAGCGCCAGCTCCAGCAGGGCAGGCATATTGCGCACCAGCTGGGTGGTGATAATCAACACCAGCACGGCGATCAGCACCGATCCGAGGGTGATCGGCTGCAGGTTCTCCACCCCCTGCACGGTGGTGCTGACATCCCACAGGCGGATGTTTTCGAGGAAGCCGAAGGCAGAGTGGATCTCCGACCACAGCACGATCACCGACACCAGCGCGATCAGCGTCAGGATCGAGCGCACCAGCCGCAGCGACTGTGCGCTGATGGCATCAAGGTCGATCACCGGCTCTTCCACATCGATATTATCGGCAGCGGTTTGCTGCGCAGTCAGCTCCTCTTCACTGCGTGCACGCTGTGCCAGAATCTCGGCGCGGCGCTGACGGGCGCGATCAAAGGCGATGCGGCGGCGCTGGATCAGCATCCAGCGGCGGATAATGTGGTAAATCACCAGCAGCAGGAACCAGATCGCCACCGAAGTTTCCAGCCTGGCCAGCAGCGCCTGGGCGGTGGCCAGATAGCCGATGCAGGAAGCCAGCGCCGCCAGCAGCGGAATGGCGATCATCGCGTTCCACAGCACGTTATTAATAAAATTCTCGCCGTTACCCTCTTTATCCAGGTGCAGCGGAATACCGGCGCGTTTCAGGCTGACGGTCACCATGCTCAGAGCGCCACAGATCAGGATAAAGCACAGGCGACCGAGGGTGGCCGAAAATTCGCGGTCTTCGAGGTTATCAAAGGCGATCAGCAGCATGATCAGCGGCACCACCAGCCCGATGCACAGCGTGTAAAAGCGCATCGCACGCGCCACGCGCGCCTGCGGCCAGCGGAAATGAACGATAAACAGCCCCTGAGAGCGGGCGAAGCTGTTGCTGATCATAAACGCCCACAGCAGCGGCACGCTGGCGGTGACGCCATCGCCAATCGCCACGGCAATCGGATAGGGCCAGGCGTGCTGTAAACCGTAGCCGAGCGCGGCCCACAGCACCGGCAGCGGCAATGCCACCAGTATTGACCAGAATACGGTGCGCATCGTCAGGCTGAAATGGTCCTGCGTGACTTTGCCGACTTTGCTGGAGGCACGTTCAAGGAAGCGGCGGAAGTGGCGGCGCGAGCTGATGCTAAAGCCGACCAGCAGGATCGCGCCGATGATCGGCAGCACGGTTTCACGGCTGGTGACCATCATCACCATCGCCCCGCCGAGCTGGCCGAGGGTATCCAGCGACAGCAGGCGTTGCAGATCGCGCGCTAAATCAAGCGGATAGCTGAAGCTCAGCGCGCTGACGTCGGCGGTCCAGAACAGATAGCGGTGGGTGGCTTCTTTGACTTCGTTCAGCGCATCCACCAGCTGGCTGTTGCCCACTTTCAGCTTGGTGACTTCCAGAATCAGGTTATCGCAGCCGGAGAGCAGGGAGGTCAGCAGCTCACGCTGGGTTTTCAGCTGCGCCTCGAGGATGCGTTTCTGCTCGTTGGTCAGGTTACTGTTATCGTCCTGACGCAGCTGGCGCAGCGACTGCTGGCGCTCCAGCAGATCTTCATAGTGCAGGCGCTGCACGCGCAGCTGGGCCATTTCACTGTCGAGCTGCTGTGGTTTAGGCATATCCGGCAGGCGTGATACCTGAGCGCGCAGCGCTTCCCCCAGCACGTTCGAGACGCCGAGCCACTGTGATTGCTCACGGATGGTGCTCAGCGCCTGGCGCACCTGAATCGTCTGGTTAGCGGCGGTGCGCTGCTGCGAGGCCACCAGATCCATGCGCTGCGCCTGCTGGTTCAGCGCGGCGGAGAGCTCGCGGTTGACGCGGAACTGATCGGTGATACCTTTGGGCATGTCGCCGCTGTTTTCCGCCAGCTGTTCGGTGCGCGCCAGCGCCATTTCCGCTTCACGCTGACGCAGGCCGTTGAGCTGATTGCGCAGGTCCTGCAGGTAGGCATCCAGCTCGGCGGACTTGCGCTGGTGGACTTCCGCGCGCATACGCGCCAGCTCCTGACGATTGTTGGCCGACAGCTGCGCCAGCTCCAGCTCGTCAACGCGGGCCTTCTGCGCGGCGGACTCCGCCTGGCGCTGTGCCAGCTGAGCCTGGCCGAGCGGGGTGGTGGCAGCGGGCTGCCCCTGCAGGCGGCGTTCGATTTCATTGAGCGCGCGGCGCGCTTCGGTCTGCTGCTGCGGCAGCTGGGAAAGGGAGTCACTGATTTCGCGCGCGCGGTCCTGCTCCTGCTGCGCCTGGCGGCTCTCTTCCAGCAGCTGACTGCTGACCTGTAGGATCTCCTGATCGAGATCGGCCGCGCTCATATTGCTGCGCAGCGTTCTGCTGCTGTCGGTCAGATTGACGATTTGCTGGCGCAGTTCGCGCGAGAGCTTAGGGAAGTCATCAATAACCTGCTGGTAATCGTTTGAGCGCTGAAGGGACTCCTCGCGCTCATCCAGCCAGTTAATCGTGCCCTGCAGGGCGGCGACAAGTTCCGCCTGATTCGCGGTGGTTTTGTCTGACTTTGCCTCATCAAGTTCCTGTTTGATCTGCGCGGCATCCGGTGCGCTGGCGGCATAAACCGGCTGGAGCAAGCTCCAGCCTAACAAAAGCGTGAGGATCAGGCGTGACATGGCGCTCTGCTATGGGTGATGGAGGACGTCTTCCGCACTCTCTTTCTGGAGTGCGATGGCCAGCGTTTCGCCAAGGCGGGTTTTGCTCTCTGCCGCCAGGCTCTCTGCCAGTTTCACTTTACCCGCCGCGAACAGGTTTATCACCGTGGAACCCAGCTTGAAGCGGCCCATCTCCTGGCCCTTCAGCAGCACCACGGCGCCTTCTTCGTCAGCACCCGGCCAGCTCCAGCGCTTGATTACGCCTTCACGCGGCGGGGTCACGGTGCCGGACCAGACGGTTTCAATACTGCCGACAATGGTGGCGCCCACCAGAATCTGCACCATCGGGCCAACTTCAGTATCGAAGCGGCAGATGACGCGCTCATTACGGGCAAACAGGTTGGGAATGTTCTGCGCGGTCAGCGGGTTTACCGAGTACAGGTCGCCCGGTACGTAGATCATTTCGCGCAGGATCCCGTTACACGGCATATGCACGCGGTGATAGTCGCGCGGGGCCAGGTAGGTGGTAACGAACTCGCCGTCGCGGAACATATCGGTCATCGCGGCGTTTCCGGCCAGCAGCGCTTCCAGCGAATAGGTGTGGCCCTTCGCCTGGAAAATCTGGTCGCCGTGAATGCGGCCCAGCTGGCTGATGGCGCCATCGGCAGGCAGGATCAGCAGGTTTGGGTCAGTCTCAATCGGGCGGGCATCGTCACGCAGCGGGCGCACGAAGAAATCGTTAAACGTGCGATAGCTGGCGGTATCGGGTTTCTGCGCCTCTTTCATATCCACTTTGTAATACCAGACAAAAGCATCGATAACGGCTTTGGTCAGCCATCCTGCACGCTTGCTGGCACCCCAGCCTGCCAGTTCAGTCAGGGCTTTTTTAGGCAATACATTATTCAGGCCGAGTTTAATACGATCTAACACGTTAGCCTCCTGGCTTGGCAAGACACTCGATAAAAGGGGGCGGATTGTAGCAGCGCCGGCAGGATTAGGCTATTGCCTGCCTGCGGGCGCGCCCCGGTCAGTCTTTGTCCGTGGTAAAGTTGCGGCGCGTTTTCGCCTGCACTTCAGACATCGTTTCCAGAATCAGGTGGTAGTTAACAAAACGCGATTCGTCGATCTCACCTTTTTCCACCGCTTCGCGGATGGCGCAGCCGGGGTCGGTGTCATGCTTACAGTCGCGGAATTTGCAGCCACCTAAATAGTCACGGAATTCGACAAATCCCTGGGTGATTTGTTCCGGCTCCAGATGCCATAAACCAAATTCACGCACGCCCGGCGAGTCAATCACATCGCCACCGTGCGGGAAGTGGTACAGGCGTGATGCGGTGGTGGTGTGCTGGCCCAGGCCCGAGTTATCGGAGACGTCATTAGTGAGGATCTCCGCGCTGCTCAGCTCCAGCCCCAGCAGCGCATTCAGCAGGCTGGATTTGCCCACGCCCGACTGCCCGGCAAAGATGCTGATACGGTCGGTGAGCGCGCTTTCCAGCTCCGTCAGACCCTCTTTGCGATGGCTGGAGACCATCAGCACCTTGTAGCCAATATGGCGATAGATATCCATCTGCTGGTCAACGAACCTGCGGCCATCCTCATCCAGCAGGTCGGTTTTGTTCAGCACGATCAGCGGCTCCACGCCGAGCGTTTCGCAGGCCACCAGATAGCGGTCGATAATGTTTAGCGACAGCTCGGGCAGAATGGCCGAGACCACCACGATCTGATCGATATTGGCGGCAATCGGTTTCACGCCGTCATAAAAGTCAGGGCGGGTCAGCACCGAGGTGCGCTCGTGGACGGCTTCAACAATGCCTTTGACCGTGGCTGCGCCTTCAGCACCCGGGCGCCACAGCACGCGGTCCCCGGTCACCAGCGAACGAATAGTACGGCGGATGTTGCAGCGGTGAACTGAACCATCCGCATCTTCCACATCGCAGTGCATACCAAAACGGCTGATCACCACGCCATCACGCGCTTCCCCGAACAGATTGTCATCTGGCTCGGGTTTATCAGCACGCTGCTTCAGGCGACGATCGTGGTTGGCACTTACGCGACGTTGCTGACCTTTGGATAGTTTGTTTTTAGTCACTGTTCCTCACACCCTGTTCGGCATATTTCGCCCTGGCAGGGCAAAACGTCTATCATACACGCTAATTGTGAACAATGCCGCTCAACACCGTGAGACCCGATATGACTGCTAATGCTAATAACCTGATTTGGATTGACCTTGAGATGACCGGGCTGGACCCGGAGCAGGACCGGATTATTGAGATCGCCACGCTGGTGACCGATGCCGATTTAAACATCCTTGCGGAAGGCCCGGTGTTTGCCGTGCATCAGTCTGACGCGCAGCTGGCGCTGATGGATGAGTGGAACGTCAATACGCATACCCACAGTGGCCTGGTGGAACGCGTCAAGGCCAGCCAGTACGATGACCGCGCCGCCGAGCTGGCGACGATTGAGTTCCTTAAACAGTGGGTGCCGCACAACAGCTCGCCGATTTGCGGCAACAGCATCGGCCAGGATCGCCGCTTCCTGTTCAAATATATGCCGGAGCTGGAAGCCTACTTCCATTATCGCTATCTCGACGTTAGCACCCTGAAAGAGCTGGCGCGTCGCTGGAAGCCGGAGATCCTGCCAGGCTTTAAAAAGCAGGGTACCCACCAGGCGATGGACGATATTCGCGAATCCGTGGCCGAGCTGGCCTATTACCGCGAACATTTTATTCAGCTTTAATTGCCTGAAAGCAGGCTGTTTTCGCGCCAGATTGCCGATTAAAACCCCATTACGCTGTTTTAATCGGCAGTCAGACGTAAAAGTGAAAATTTTTAGCGGGACAGGGTTGCTACAGGATAAAATCCTCGTATAATGCGCACCCCGTACCGGTGAAGAATTTACATCGTTACGCAGAGCGGGAATAGCTCAGTTGGTAGAGCACGACCTTGCCAAGGTCGGGGTCGCGAGTTCGAGTCTCGTTTCCCGCTCCAAATTACGTTTTTAGCCGTATCAGCACCACCCAAGCGGGAATAGCTCAGTTGGTAGAGCACGACCTTGCCAAGGTCGGGGTCGCGAGTTCGAGTCTCGTTTCCCGCTCCAAATTCAGTTTGCAGATCCCGGTCTGTAAGCAATTAAAGAAAGAGCCGCAAGGCTCTTTTTTTATGCCTGTTTTTCGCGCGGCTTAGCGGGCAAAGCTCAGTCTGGCGAGGTCGATAAACGCCCGCGCCGCCGCCGTCTGATAGCCCCCTTTTCTTTGCAGCAGCACCGCCGTTCTCTCCAGCAGAGAAGGGGAGAGTGCAACCGCCTTCAGCTCCCCGTTTTCCCGTGCAATCTTCGCCGGTAACAGCGTGGCCAGCTGCGTGCGCCGCACGATCTCCACCACCGCACTGACCGAACTGGCTTCCATCTGCACCTTTGGCCGCAGCTGGTGCTGGCGGCAGTAATAGTCAATCTGTTCGCGGGTGGCATATTCGGGCGTCAGCAGCACCAGATGCAGGTCGTTAAGCGCGCTCAGCCCGATTTGGCTCTCAATGGCCAGCGGATGATGGCGGGCAACGACCAGCGCCAGCGTCTCGCTCAGCAGTGGCTGGGCGTCGATATCCGCCTGCACGCCGTCGGCAAACCCCAGCGCCAGGTCCAGCCGGTCAGCCAGCAGATCCTGCTGCATCTGCTCCTGCGGCATCTCGCGGATCGCCAGCGTAATCGACGGATACTGCTGATGGAAGCGTGCCACCAGCGGACCAAGCAGGTAGCCGGTAAACGTCGGGTTGATGGCGATGCGCAACGCGCCTCGGCTGAGGTTGTCGACGTCGTGGATAGCCCGTTCGCCCGCCGACAGCTCGCGCAGCGCCTGCTGCGCATAGCGGGCATACACTTCACCGGCATCGGTCAGGCGTACTGTGCGGCCGGAGCGGTCAAACAGTATCGCCCCGAGCGTCTCCTCCAGCTGTTTAATCTGCTGGGACAGGGCGGGCTGGGAGACGTAGAGCGCGCTGGCAGCACGGGTAAAACTGCCGTGCTCGGCCACGGCCAGAAAATAGTGAATATGGCGCAACAGCATACCGCTTCCTATAACTTCAGCTTATAGCATTGATTATAAATGCGACTTTTACATTATACCAATGCGCGCTTAACCTCAGTGCTGTCACTACTGCTAATGAGGAGAAGATCATGGATTTTGTACAACGCACCGTTGACCTGGCGCTGAAAAACGTTGAAGAGGGCGGGCGCCCGTTTGCCACGGTGATTGTGCGCAATGGCGAAGTGATTGCGGAAAGCGCCAATCAAGTTGCGCAGACCAGCGATCCGACCGCGCATGCGGAGATCCTCGCAATTCGTGAAGCCTGCACTAAGCTGGGCACGGAAAACCTGACCGACTGCGAAATTTATATTCTCGCCAGCCCGTGCCCGATGTGCCTGGGTTCGCTCTACTACTGCAGCCCGAAAAAAGTGGTCTATCTCACCACGCGCGAAGACTACGCGCCATTCTACCAGGATGACCGCAAGTACTTTGAGCTGGATACCTTCTATGCTGAGTACAGCAAGCCGATTGCCCAGCGCCGGCTGCCGATGGTTCAGCAGAAGAGTGGCGAGGCAATTAAGGTTTATCAGCGCTGGCAACAGCTGAACTCTCAGTAACCAGTCAGCTGGCCAGCCCGCTGGCAGGCGCAGTGCGTGCTGTTGCATTTGTGTGCAACATGAATTTTTTTTGACGCAACGCTTGCCAGCACCATTAAACAGGTACATAATGGCGACCTCTCCTTAGAGAGAGAGGGTTAAAAATCAGTATAATCAATAACTTACAGGTTTTTAGCGCAGTAAAGCAGCACCACTCCTAAGCGGGAATAGCTCAGTTGGTAGAGCACGACCTTGCCAAGGTCGGGGTCGCGAGTTCGAGTCTCGTTTCCCGCTCCAAATAAAATTTTTTCTCATTTAGCCCCATACTTATCCACAGCGCCAGACGCCGTGCGCTCGCTCATTTACCCTCTCTGAAATAATTTTCTAAACAGACTTATCCACAGCTTCTGTTGCCGCACGCTTATCAGCTGAAATGAGCAAAATCTTACATGACTTGTGTAACTCATTGATTTTAAGTTTATTGTGATTATTTCAAAATGTTATCTGGATCGCTTGTGCTTTCTGTGACGCTTGAATGACAACGAGTTTTTATTTTTATTCACAGCATGTGGAAAAGATTTCGCGTCGGTAATATTCAGCGTGTTGTGCATTTAAGCATCACGGGGTAAGCCTTTCTCCACCACCCGCACCAGGCGTTTTTGCTGGCTGCTCTGCACTTCAATCGTATTTTCATCTCTACGCGCCAGCTGGCAGGCTATCGCCCAGTGAATATGCTCATCCAGCATGCTGTTTTCACCCAGCCGCGCTTGCAGCGCTGACAGGTGGGCTTGGTCCCACGGGGCATTCCCCAGCGCCACCGCAATATTGCGCAGCCAGCGCAGATGACCAATGCGGCGGATAGCCGACCCTTCCGTCACGCGCAGGAATTTTGCTTCATCCCAGGCAAACAGATCGGTCAGCGGCGGAGCGTGCAGTACCGCACGTGGGCTAAAATCATCCTCATCGGTAAGCTGGCCGTAGCGGTTCCACGGGCAGATCAGCTGGCAGTCGTCACAGCCGTAAATACGGTTACCAATCAGCGGTCGAAACTCTTCCGGGATTGCGCCTTCTAACTCAATGGTGAGATAGGAGATGCAGCGGCGGGCATCGACGGTGTAGGGTTCAACAATGGCGCCGGTTGGGCAGGTAGTGATACAGGCGACGCAGCGCCCGCAGTTCTCCTCAACCGGCTGATCCACCGGCAGCGGCAGATTGATCAGCAGCTCGCCGAGGAAAAACCAGGAGCCGGCTTCACGATTGAGGATCAGCGAATGTTTGCCGGTCCAGCCCAGCCCGGCTTTCGCCGCCAGCGGGCGCTCCAGCAGCGGGGCGGAGTCAACAAAGGGGCGGAACTCAGCCTGTTCGCAGTGCTCACGGATCATATCGCCAAGCTTTTTCAGGCGGTTGCGTAATACTTTGTGATAGTCACGCCCCAGCGCATAGCGACTAACATATCCGAGACGCGGATTTTTTAGCGTGCTGGCAAAGGCTGCTTTGGCAGGCAGGTAGTTCATCCGCACGCTGATCACCCGCAGCGTGCCGGGCAGCAGTTCATGGGGACGGGCGCGCATCATACCGTGACGCGCCATCCAGTCCATCTCACCGTGATATTGCTTATCCAGCCAGGCCTGCAGCCGCGGCTCTTCCAGCGTCAGGTCGGTATCACAGATACCCACCTGCTGAAAGCCGAGCGCCAGCCCCCACTGTTTAATATCCAGGGCGAGTTGATTGAAATCGAGAGGATGCGACATGAATAACCTGAACCAGCAGAAAGACTCTGACAGTTTACCCTATTCTGTCTGGCCTGTAGAGGCGTTAGCCCGGCTGGAGCGCGAAGGGGCCGATGCACTCGGCCTCACGCTGTTCGAACTGATGCAGCGCGCCGGCGAAGCGGCATTTGCGCAGCTGCGCCAGCGCTACCCTGCGGCTCAGCACTGGCTGGTGCTGTGCGGGCATGGCAATAACGGCGGCGATGGCTATATCGTGGCGCGGCTGGCGCAGTCCGCCGGGCTGACGGTGACGGTGATCGCCGTGGAGGGTAGCAAGGCGCTGCCGGAAGAGGCGCAGCAGGCGCGCGATGGCTGGCTGGCGGCGGGCGGCGCGATCCACGATGCGGCGATCGCCTGGCCGGAAAAGGTGGAGGTGATTGTCGATGCGCTGCTGGGTACCGGCCTCAACCGGGCTGTGCAAGCGCCGTATGACCAGCTGATTGAGCAGGCTAATCGCCATTCAGCGCCGATTTTTGCCGTTGATGTGCCCTCGGGGTTAGTGGCTGCTAACGGCACAGCGCCCGGCAGCGTGATAAATGCCGACCATACCTTAACGTTTATTGCCCTTAAGCCGGGATTACTGACCGGCAAAGCGCGTGACCATGTCGGGCAGCTGCACTGTCATGCGCTGAGTCTGGATAGCTGGCTGGACACCCAGCCCGCGCCGCTGGCCCGTTATGATGCCACCAGCCTGACGCAGTGGCTGCAGCCGCGTCGGCCCACCTCGCACAAGGGCGATCACGGCAAGCTGCTGGTGATTGGCGGTGACCACGGCACGGCGGGAGCCATCCGCATGACCGCCGAGGCCGCGCTGCGAAGTGGAGCTGGCTTGGTGCGAGTACTTACTCACAAAGATAACCTTGGCCCGCTGCTGACCGCCCGGCCAGAACTGATGGTGCAGGAACTGAGCGCGGCCGCAATGGATGACGGTCTGGAGTGGGCCGATGTCATCGTGATTGGCCCCGGTCTGGGACAGAATGCCTGGGGCAAAAAAGCCCTGAAAAAAGTAGAAAACTGCCAGAAACCGATGCTTTGGGACGCTGACGCGCTTAACCTGCTGGCAATCAGCCCCGATAAACGTCAAAATCGAATCATTACGCCGCACCCCGGTGAAGCGGCCCGCTTACTTAACTGTAAAGTCAGTGAAATTGAGAGTGACCGCTTACTTGCTGCAAGGCGCCTGGCGAAGCGTTATGGCGGTGTCGTGGTGTTAAAAGGTGCCGGAACGTTAATCGCCGACGCCGGCGGCAGCATGGCGATAGCGGATGTGGGTAATGCCGGTATGGCCAGCGGGGGCATGGGAGATGTGTTATCTGGTATCATCGGCAGTCTGGCAGGGCAAAAGCTCTCACTGTACGATGCCGCCTGCGCAGGATGCGTAGCGCACGGAGCGGCGGCCGAAGCGGTGGCAAAACGTCAGGGTACACGCGGGATGTTAGCCACCGATCTGTTTTCCGAGCTGTATCTGTTTGTCAATCCTGAGATGTCGAATACAAAAGAATGATGACCTGTGAAATTGCGTTGCCCGATGAGGCAGCAACCCTCGCACTGGGTGCCCGCCTGGCCCGCGCCTGTGACGGCGCGGCAACCCTCTATCTTTATGGCGACCTGGGTGCGGGTAAAACCACCTTTAGCCGCGGATTTTTGCAGGCGCTGGGGCATCAGGGCAATGTTAAAAGCCCGACCTATACGCTGGTGGAGCCTTATGAACTGCCCGATCGCCGCGTCTATCATTTTGACCTTTATCGCCTCTCCGACCCGGAAGAGCTGGAGTTTATGGGCATTCGTGATTACTTCGGCGCGGACAGCCTGTGCCTGGTCGAATGGCCGCAGCAGGGCGCGGGCGTCTTACCCGAGCCCGACCTGGAGCTGCACCTCAGCTATGTCGGCCACGCACGCCAGGCCCAACTGCGCGCCTGCTCGCCCGCGGGCGAAACCATGCTGCAGCGCGTTGCTGCTGAGCAGGGTGAGGCATGATGCTGCGTTTTAAATCCTGGTGCCTGCTGGCCCTGTTCTGCTGCTCGTTTAGCGCGCTCTCCGCCAATCTTTCCGATATCAAAGTCTCGAACGGCAGTAATCAGGCGGAAGTGACGCTCAGCTTTAGCTCACAGCCGATCTACGCTTTCTTCCCGCTGCATAATCCGGAGCGCGTGGTGCTCGACATCCGCCAGAGTGCGGTGGTGCAGGGATTACCGCTGACCTTCAGCGGTGAGAATATCGTGAAGCGCATCCGCTCCAGCAACGCGCAGGACAGCCAGAGCATCCGCCTGGTGTTTGAACTGACCCAGCGCGGCAAAACGCGGGCGGTCACCAAGCGCAGCGGCAGCAATTACAACGTGGTGTTCACCATTTCCGGCACGCAGCCGGCGCAAACGGCCAGCCGCAGTGCGCCGGTCAGCAGCGCTACCGCCTCACGCCCGGTCAGCAGCACTCCGCCTAAAAGCCCATTCGATGCCAACCCGGTGACGGCAGTGAGCAGCGGTAATCAGGTGGCACGGCCGCGCAGCGCTGCCAGCAGCAATGACACGGTGATTGTGGCGATCGATGCCGGTCACGGTGGTCAGGATCCGGGCGCGATTGGCGGCGGCGGGCTGAAAGAGAAGAATGTGACCATCGCCATTGCCCGCAAGTTGAAGGCATTGCTGAATGCCGACCCGATGTTTAAAGGGGTGATGACGCGCGATGGCGACTACTTTATCTCAGTGATGGGCCGTTCGGACGTGGCGCGTAAGCAGAACGCCAACCTGCTGGTCTCGATTCACGCCGACGCCGCGCCAAACCGCAGCGCCTCCGGTGCATCGGTATGGGTGCTGTCGAACCGCCGCGCCAATAGTGAAATGGCAGGCTGGTTAGAGCAGCATGAGAAACAGTCTGAACTGCTTGGCGGGGCCGGAGATCTGCTGGCAAATAGCCAGGCGGATCCCTACCTCAGCCAGGCGGTGCTCGACCTGCAGTTCGGCCACTCGCAGCGGGTGGGATATGATGTCGCGGTAAAAGTGATTGCTCAGCTGCAGCGCGTGGGCGCACTGCACAAGCGCCGACCGGAACATGCCAGCCTGGGCGTTCTGCGCTCGCCGGATATTCCTTCCCTGCTGGTGGAAACCGGCTTTATCAGTAATCCTTCGGAGGAGCGACTGCTAGGCAGTAGCGCATACCAGCAGAAGATTGCCGAGTCGATTTATAAAGGCTTACGCAACTACTTCCTGGCGCACCCGCTGCAATCAATCCCAAAGGAGGAAAACCGTCCGTTGCAGTCCGCAGCGGCGGTTGAGGTAGAAGCTAACCCGGCCCCGGCAGGCACAGAGTACAGCGGCCCGACGCAGCGCCACGTGGTGAAACGCGGTGAGACGCTGTCCGGTATCGCCGCGAACTACGGCGTCAGCATGGCGACGCTGCGTGCGATGAACACCCTGAAAAGAGACGTGGTGTGGGTCGGACAGCGGCTAAAAGTGCCGGCAGGCAGCAGCAGTGCGGCGACGGCCAGCGTGGCCAGAAGTAAAAAACCGCTGCGCCATAAAGTGGTGCGCGGTGACTCGCTCACGGCGATTGCGGCCAAATACGGCGTCAGCCCGCAGGCGATCCAGCAGGCGAACAAAATGAAGTCGCAGAATGTGATGCTGGGCCAGACGCTGAAGATCCCGACGTCATAATCCCGGGCGGACCGAAAAAGAGGGTCCGCCCCTACAATGTTCGCTGTCGTTTGTAGGGGCCGATCTTTTTTCCCGATCGGCCCGTGCCAAACGAACTCAAGGATACATCATGCCCATCCAGGTATTACCGCCACAGCTTGCTAACCAGATTGCCGCCGGAGAGGTGGTTGAACGCCCGGCTTCGGTAGTCAAAGAGCTGGTGGAAAATAGCCTGGATGCCGGTGCCACGCGCATCGACATTGATATCGAGAAGGGCGGCGCCAGGCTGATCCGCATTCGCGATAACGGTTGTGGCATAGGTAAAGACGAGCTGGCAATGGCCTTAGCGCGCCACGCCACCAGTAAAATCACCACGCTGGATGACCTTGAAGCGATTATCAGCCTCGGCTTTCGTGGTGAAGCGCTGGCCAGTATCAGTTCGGTTTCACGCCTGACGCTGACCTCGCGCACCGAGGCGCAAAGTGAAGCCTGGCAGGCCTATGCTGAAGGGCGCGATCAGAGCGTCACGGTGAAACCGGCCGCGCACCCGGTCGGCACTACCCTGGAAGTGCTGGACCTGTTCTATAACACCCCGGCGCGGCGTAAATTTATGCGCACCGAGAAAACCGAATTTACCCATATTGATGAAGTGATCCGCCGTATTGCGCTGGCACGCTTTGATGTGGCGATCTCCCTCAGCCACAATGGCAAACTGATGCGCCAGTACCGCGGCGTCAGCGATAATAGCCAGCGCGAGCGCCGTTTAGGGGCGATCTGCGGCACCGCTTTCCTGACCCATGCACTCAAAATTGCGTGGCAGCACGGCGAGCTGAGCCTGCACGGCTGGGTCGCCGACCCGGTCGGGTCGAAAGCGCTGCCTGAGCTGCAATATTGCTACGTCAACGGGCGTATGATGCGTGACCGCCTGATCAATCATGCCATCCGCCAGGCCTATCAGGATAAGCTCGGCGATCGGCATCAGCCCGCTTATGTACTCTATCTCGAGATCGATCCGCACCAGGTGGATGTCAACGTGCATCCGGCAAAACACGAAGTGCGCTTCCATCAGTCGCGGCTGGTGCACGACTTTATCTATCAGGGCGTGGTCAGCGCGCTACAGGAAACCGGTGCGGAAAGCCTGCCCGACGTGACCGATTCCGCGCCCGCTGAACGCTGGCAGCCGGAAAACCGCCAGGCGGCTGGCGGCAATCACTTCGCCACGCCGGCACCGGCAGCGGCGCCGCGCCCGGCGGCAACGTCGGGTGGCGGAGGGGGAGGCAGCAGCAGGCAGCCGCCGCTGCCTCCGACCTATCAGCAACGGGAAGGCGCGGTGTATCAGCAGCTGCTGAAAACCCCAGCGCCCGCCCGCAGCGAAGAGCCTGCTGCGCAGCCGGTAAAAGAGCCACCGCTCGGCGCCCACGTTCACAGCTTTGGCCGCGTGCTGACGGTGGTAGAGCAGCAGTATGCGCTGGTCGAAGGGAAGAGAGGGCTGGCGCTGGTGGCGTTAGCGGTGGCGGAGCGCTGGTTAAAGCAGGCGCAGCTCGACCCTGGCAACGAGGCGTTAAAACCGCAGCCGCTGCTGATTCCGGTCCGGCTGAAGCTGGAGAAGGCGGAACGAGAGGCGGGTAGCAGCAGCACGGCTTTATTAAACCAGATGGGTATCGACCTGCAGTTTGACGGCCATCATGTGATGCTGCGCGCCGTGCCTTTACCATTACGCCAACAAAATTTACAAAACTTGATTCCAGAAATGTTAGGGTATTTGGCCCGGCAGCAGGATGTTTCAGTCAGCCAGACGGCGCAGTGGTTAGCGCGCCAGGCGGTCTCTGAACATCAGCACTGGAATCACTCGCAGGCGATCTCCCTGCTGGCTGAAGTCGAACGACTCTGCCCGCAACTGGTGAAATCGCCACCTTCTGGATTACTGCAAGATGTCGATCTTGCGACGGCGATGAATGCCCTGAAGCATGAGTGAACAATCCACGGCTGGCCTGCCTAAGGCAATATTTTTGATGGGGCCGACGGCCTCCGGTAAAACCGCACTGGCGATTGCATTACGTCAGGCGTTACCGGTTGAGCTAATCAGTGTTGATTCGGCGCTGATCTACCGCGGAATGGATATTGGCACCGCCAAGCCTTCTGCCGAAGAACTGGCGCTTGCGCCCCATCGTTTGCTGGACATCCGCGACCCGGCTGAAACCTATTCAGCCGCTGAGTTTCGTCGCGATGCGCTGGCTGAAATGGCGGAAATTACCCAACGTGGGAATATTCCGTTGCTTGTTGGTGGCACCATGCTTTACTACAAGGCGTTGCTGGAAGGATTGTCGCCGTTGCCCTCGGCGGATCCAGAGGTACGTCAGCGTATAGAGCAGATGGCGAGTGAAGAGGGCTGGGAAGCACTTCACCGCCAGTTATGTGATGTAGATCCCGTTGCTGGACGTCGTATTCATCCGAATGATCCCCAGAGACTCTCGCGAGCACTGGAAGTTTTTTTTATTTCGGGTAAAACTTTAACGGAACTGACAAAAACATCGGGCGAAGCTCTGCCGTATGATGTTGCCCAGTTCGCCATCGCACCCGCGAGCCGCGAGCTGATCCATCAACGAATTGAGCAGCGCTTTCATCAGATGCTGGCGTCAGGATTTGAAGCGGAGGCTCGGGCGCTCTTTGCACGAGGTGATTTGCATACGGACATGCCTTCCATTCGTTGTGTTGGTTATCGCCAGATGTGGTCATTTTTATCCGGTGAAATTGATTACGATGACATGGTTTATCGGGGGATTTGCGCAACCCGGCAGTTAGCTAAGCGCCAGATAACCTGGTTACGCGGCTGGAAGGACGTTCACTGGCTTGACAGCGAACAGCCTGAAGCGGCGTACTCCCAAGTGTTACAGGTTCTTAGTGCGAAGCATGGGTGATTGTGTACAATTGGTCTGTTTTCTTGCGCAAATTTTTACGTCGTATTTCGAACCGCAGGGTTCTTAAGTTACAAACAACAAGCATATAAGGAAAAGATAGAATGGCTAAGGGGCAATCATTGCAAGATCCGTTCTTGAACGCACTGCGTCGCGAACGTGTTCCGGTTTCGATTTATTTGGTAAACGGTATCAAACTTCAGGGCCAGATCGAGTCGTTTGACCAATTTGTTATTCTTTTGAAAAACACGGTTAGCCAGATGGTGTATAAGCACGCGATCTCTACCGTTGTTCCGTCCCGTCCGGTCTCCCACCACAGTAACAACACGGGTGGCGGAAGCAGCAACTATCATCATAGTGGCAGTAACCAGGGGGCGTCTTCTCAGCCTTCACAAGACAGTGAAGATGCTGAATAAGTAGCGTGGCTGTCCCTCCACGACGGGGAGTCTTTGGCATTCAGGTTCCCCGTCCTGGCGATGATACTCGAATAATGAACAAGAATTAAACAAGAGAACTATCGCTGAATTCCTCATCTCACCCCGGTTGGGTGGGATCATAAAAACGCCGTCTGGCAAGCTGGACGCGCATTTTGAATCTGGTATTAACGCTGTATGGCCCCAACGCGTAGCAGGTTTAACAAGGTACTGAGAGGTTTTAAGTTTGTTTGACCGTTATGATGCCGGTGAGCAGGCCGTACTGGTTCACATCTATTTCTCGCAAGACAGAGATACGGAAGATTTGCAGGAGTTCGAAACCCTGGTCTCTTCTGCTGGCGTAGAAGCGCTGCGCGTTGTCACTGGCAGCCGCAAAGCGCCACACCCCAAATATTTTGTCGGTGAAGGAAAAGCTGTCGAAATCGCCGAAGCGGTAAAAGAGAGCGGTGCCACCGTGGTGCTGTTCGATCACGCCCTGAGTCCGGCGCAGGAGCGCAATCTTGAAGCGCTATGCGAGTGCCGCGTTATCGACCGCACCGGGCTGATCCTCGATATTTTTGCCCAGCGTGCGCGCACCCATGAAGGTAAATTACAGGTTGAGCTGGCGCAGCTGCGCCATCTGGCCACGCGGCTGGTGCGCGGCTGGACGCACCTTGAGCGCCAGAAAGGCGGTATCGGTTTACGCGGGCCGGGTGAAACCCAGCTGGAGACCGACCGCCGCTTGCTGCGTAATCGCATTACTCTGATCCTCTCCCGCCTTGAGCGCGTCTCGAAACAGCGCGAGCAGGGCAGGCAGGCTCGCAACAAGGCCGATGTGCCGACCGTGTCGCTGGTGGGTTACACCAACGCCGGTAAATCCACACTGTTTAACCGCCTGACCACGTCTGAGGTTTACGTGGCCGACCAGCTGTTCGCTACCCTCGATCCGACTCTGCGCCGCGTTGACGTGGTGGATGTGGGCGAAGTGGTGCTGGCCGATACCGTAGGCTTTATTCGCCACCTGCCGCACGACCTGGTGGCCGCGTTTAAAGCCACGCTGCAGGAAACCCGCGAGGCCGCGCTGCTGCTGCACGTGATTGACGCAGCGGACGTGCGGGTCGATGAGAACATCGAAGCGGTAAACGAAGTGCTGGAAGAGATTGAATCCGATGAAATCCCCAGCCTGCTGGTGATGAATAAAATCGATATGCTTGACGGTTTCGTCCCGCGTATCGACCGTGATGAAGAGAACCAGCCAATCCGGGTCTGGCTCTCCGCCCAAAGTGGAGAGGGCATCCCGCTGCTGTTCCAGGCGCTGACCGAGCGCCTGGCCGGTGAGATTGCGCAGTATGATTTACGTCTACCGCCGGCTGCAGGGCGGCTGCGTAGCCGTTTTTACCAGTTGCAGGCGATAGAAAAAGAGTGGAATGAAGAGGACGGTAGCGTGGGATTACACGTGCGCATGCCGATCGTCGACTGGCGCCGACTGTGCAAACAGGAACCGACGCTGGTGGATTACATTGTTTGACTGATGTTGCCTGACACGCGTATCCCGGCTTGGGATACCACCGCACACACAATTAATGGAGTATAAACATGGCGTGGAATCAGCCCGGGAATAACGGACAGGACCGCGACCCGTGGGGAAGCAGCAATAATCAAGGCGGCAACTCTGGGGGAAATAAAGGAGGGCGCGATAAGGGGCCTCCTGATTTAGATGATATCTTCCGTAAGCTGAGCAATAAGCTTGGTGGACTGGGCGGTGGCAAAAAAAGCGGCGGTGACGGGTCAGGTAACGGCAGCGCACCGCGCAAGCCGGGCAGCGGCGGGCGTCTGGTTGGCATCGTGGCCGTGGCCGTGGTGGTGATCTGGGCCGGTAGCGGTTTCTACACCATTAAAGAAGCCGAGCGCGGCGTGGTGACACGCTTCGGTAAGTTTAGCCATCTGGTCGAGCCAGGTCTGAACTGGAAACCGACCTTTGTCGATCAGGTACGTGCGGTGAACGTGGAGGCGGTGCGCGAGCTCTCTGCTTCCGGCACCATGCTAACCTCGGATGAGAACGTGGTGCGCGTTGAGATGAACGTGCAGTACCGCATCACCAATCCGGAACGCTACCTGTACGCGGTGACCAGCGCCGATGACAGCCTGCGTCAGGCAACCGACAGCGCCCTGCGTGGCGTGATTGGTCGCTCGACCATGGACCGAATTCTGACCGAAGGGCGTACCGTGGTGCGTAGCGAAACCCAGCGCGAGCTGGAAGAGACGATTCGCCCTTACGATATGGGTATTACCCTGCTGGACGTTAACTTCCAGACGGCGCGCCCACCGGAAGACGTTAAAGCGTCATTCGATGATGCCATTGCCGCACGTGAGAACCGTGAGCAGGCGGTACGTGAAGCCGAAGCCTACGCCAACGATAAGCTGCCGCGCGCCCGTGGTGATGCGCAGGGTATCCTTGAGCAGGCTCGTGCCTACAAGTCCCGCGTGACGCTGGAAGCCCAGGGTGAAGTCGACAGCTTTGCGCGTATCCTGCCGGAATACAAAGCCGCACCGCAGATCACCCGCGAGCGTCTGTATATCGAAACCATGGAACGTGTTCTGTCACACACGCGTAAGGTGCTGGTTAACGATAAAGGCAACAGCCTGATGGTGCTGCCTCTCGATCAGCTGATGCGCGGCCAGAGTGGCGCGGCATCCGGCAATAACCAGAGCGGAAGCAGCAGCCTGCTGCGTCTGCCACCCGCTTCAGGCAGCAGCGAGCGCGCCAGCAGCAGTTCGTCGTTCAGTCCGGACGACATCATGGATCAGCGCCGGGTGAATGCTCAGCGTAACGATAGCCAGCGCGAAGGGAGAGAGTAATCGATGCGTAAGCCATTAATCGTACTATTGATTGTTGTGCTGGTGGTGCTGTACGCGTCACTGTTTGTGGTGCAGGAAGGCCAGCGCGGCATTGTGATGCGCTTCGGTAAAGTTCTGCGCGATGATGAAAACAAACCGCTGGTGTATGCGCCAGGCCTGCACTTCAAGATCCCATTCCTGGAATCTGTGAAGTCACTTGATGCGCGTATCCAGACCATGGACAACCAGGCCGACCGCTTCGTCACCAAAGAGAAGAAAGATCTGATTGTTGACTCCTATATCAAATGGCGCGTCAGCGATTTCAGCCGTTATTACCTCGCCACCGGCGGCGGTGATATTTCTCAGGCCGAAGTGCTGCTGAAACGTAAGTTCAGCGACCGTCTGCGTTCTGAGATTGGGCGTCTGGACGTGAAAGATATCGTCACCGATTCCCGTGGCCGTCTGACCACCGATGTGCGCGATGCGCTGAACACCGGTAGTGCGGGTGCGGATGATGAAGTGGCTACGCCAGCAGCAGACGATGCGATTGCCTCTGTGGCTAAGCGCGTTGAGAGCGAGACCAACAGCAACGAACCGGCTATCAACCCGAACAGTATGGCGGCGTTGGGTATCCAGGTGGTTGACGTGCGCATCAAGCAGATCAACCTGCCAACTGAAGTGTCTGATGCGATCTATGCGCGTATGCGTGCCGAGCGTGAATCCGTTGCCCGTAGCCAGCGTGCTCAGGGTGCGGAAGAAGCCGCCAAAGTGCGTGCTCAGGCCGACTACGAAGTTGAACGTACGCTGGCAGAAGCCCGCCGTCAGGCTCTGATCACGCAGGGTGAAGGTGATGCCGAAGCGGCCAAACTGTTTGCTGATGCTTTCAGTCAGGATCCGGATTTCTACGCCTTTATGCGTAGCCTGCGTGCTTACGACAACAGCTTCAAGAGCAATCAGGATGTGATGGTGCTGAGCCCGGATAGCGACTTCTTCCGCTTTATGAAAAGTCCGTCTTCCTCCACGCGCTAATAATCTGCTATAACGTGCGAAGGGCCGGTTCTCCGGCCCTTTTTTTATGGGATTTTCCAGGCGAAGCGGCGAGTAACAATAATGAATACAACTGTATGGATGGCGTTAGGGCTGGTGCTGGTGTTCGAGGGGTTAGGCCCGGTGCTCTATCCGCAGCTGTGGCGGCGGATGATTCTGGCAATGGCAAACATGCCCGATGGACTGCTGCGCCGGGTTGGCGGTGGGCTGGTGGTGGCAGGCGCAGTAATCTACTACATGCTCAGCCGCGCGAACGGGGCATAGGCTTAACGCTGCGGGTGATGTAGCGCACTTTGGCAAAAAAGTCCGCAATCGTATGCTAAAACAGCTGAAAGACTAAAATGACGATGGTAGAATCCTTTTTTAAGCAATCGGTGATTTTGAAAATGGGTAAGAACGTCGTCGTACTGGGCACCCAATGGGGTGACGAAGGTAAAGGTAAGATTGTTGACCTTCTGACAGAACGCGCTAAATACGTAGTGCGCTATCAGGGTGGCCATAACGCTGGCCACACGCTAGTCATCAACGGTGAGAAAACCGTCCTCCACTTAATTCCATCTGGCATCCTGCGTGAAAACGTCACCAGCATCATCGGCAACGGTGTTGTTCTGTCGCCTGCCGCGCTGATGAAAGAGATGAAAGGTCTGGAAGATCGTGGCTTCCCGGTACGCGAACGTCTGTTCATTTCAGAAGCCTGCCCGCTGATCCTTGAATATCACGTTGCCCTTGATGTGGCACGTGAGAAAGCCCGTGGCGCGAAAGCGATCGGCACCACCGGTCGGGGTATCGGCCCGGCCTACGAAGATAAAGTTGCCCGTCGCGGCCTGCGTGTTAGCGACCTGTTCAACAAAGAAACCTTCGCGGCCAAGCTGAAAGAAGTGATGGATTACCATAACTTCCAGCTGGTGAACTTCTACAAAGAAGAGGCGGTCGACTTCGACAAAGTGCTGGCAGATACTCTGGCGATTGCCGATATCCTGACGGGCATGGTGGTTGACGTTTCTGAACTGCTGGACGGCGCGCGCAAGCGTGGCGACCTGATCATGTTCGAAGGCGCGCAGGGTACGCTGCTGGATATCGACCACGGTACCTATCCGTACGTGACCTCTTCCAACACCACCGCAGGCGGCGTGGCAACCGGTTCAGGTATTGGTCCGCGCTACGTTGATTACGTGCTGGGCATTGTCAAAGCCTACTCCACTCGCGTTGGTGCAGGTCCATTCCCTACCGAGCTGTTCGACGAAACCGGTGAGTTCCTGTGCAAGCAGGGTAACGAGTTTGGCGCCACCACTGGCCGTCGTCGTCGCACCGGCTGGCTGGATGCGGTTGCCGTGCGCCGCGCGGTGCAGATCAACTCCCTTTCTGGCTTCTGCATGACCAAACTGGACGTGCTGGATGGCCTGAAAGAGGTAAAAATCTGCGTAGCCTACCGCATGCCGGATGGCCGCGAAGTGACCACCACCCCGCTGGCAGCAGAGGGTTGGGAAGGTATTGAGCCAATCTACGAATCCATGCCGGGCTGGTCTGAGACCACCTTCGGGGTGAAAACGCTGGATGGCTTGCCGCAGGCAGCGCGCAACTACATCAAGCGCATTGAAGAAGTGACCGGAGTGCCGATTGATATTATCTCTACCGGCCCGGACCGCAGTGAAACCATGATTCTGCGCGACCCGTTTGACGCATAATCCAGGCCGGGCATTGCCCGGCCAGCTTTTATCCAGCACCGGTTATCCGCCGTTCCCCTCTGCTGTCATGATAAATAAAATGGCCCCAATCGCTGAGGCTGGTTTATTATCATTGCTAATCACACCCATTCTTAAGCGGACGATCGCAACAACCGCGGTGAACTCTCTGAGGTTTTCTTGCAGCTGACCAGTTTTACAGATTATGGTTTACGTGCGCTGATCTATCTCGCCACGCTTCCGGCAGGCCAGATGACCAGTATCAGCGAAGTCACGGACACTTATGGCGTGTCGCGTAATCATATGGTCAAAATTATCAATCAACTTAGTCGTGCTGGCTATGTTGCTGCCGTGCGCGGTAAGAATGGCGGTATCCGACTGGGTAGGCCTGCTGAAGAAATAGTGATAGGTCAGGTGGTGCGCGATATGGAACCGCTACAGCTGGTGAACTGCCACAGCGATTTCTGCCACATCACCTCTGCCTGCCGCCTGAAAAAAGCGCTGCATGACGCCGTCCAGAGTTTTCTGCGTGAACTGGACCAATACACCCTGGCCGATCTGGTTGAAGACAACCATCCGCTCTACAAAATTTTGCTGAATGAACGACCTTCATTCAGCAGCTGACAACGGAGGAACCTCGATGTCACACGATCCCTTTCAGGAACGAGAAGCTGAAAAGTACGAAAACCCCATTCCAAGCCGCGAGTTCATTCTTGCCCATCTGGACAAACGCGAAAAGCCGGCCAGCCGTGAAGAGCTGGCGCAAGAGTTAGATATCAGCGGCGAAGAGCAGATCGAAGCGCTGCGCCGCCGCCTGCGCGCCATGGAGCGCGATGGCCAGCTGGTCTTTACCCGCCGCCAGTGCTACGCGCTGCCGGAGCGCCTTGATCTGCTGAAAGGCAAGGTTATCGGCCACCGCGACGGCTTCGGCTTCCTGCGCATTGAAGGTAGCAAAGACGATCTCTATCTCTCTGCCGAACAGATGAAAATGTGCATGCACGGGGATATGATCCTCGCGCAGGCGATGGGCGCCGACCGTAAAGGCCGCCGCGAAGCCCGCGTAGTGCGCGTGGTTGAACCGCGTAACGCACAGATTGTTGGCCGTTACTTCACCGACTCCGGCGTTGGCTTTGTCGTTCCGGATGACAGCCGCCTGAGCTTCGACATCCTGATCCCGGCTGAAGAGCTGATGGGTGCGCGCATGGGCTTTGTGGTGGTGGTGGAGCTGACTCAGCGCCCAACCCGCCGCAGTAAAGCCGTCGGTAAAGTGGTGGAAGTGCTCGGCGATAACATGGGCACCAGCATGGCGGTCGATATGGCGCTGCGCACCCATGATATTCCACACGAATGGCCGGAAGCGCTGGAAAAACAGATTGCTCACCTTAGCGAAGAAGTGCCGGAAGAGGCGAAACAGGGCCGCGTTGACCTGCGCGATCTGCCGCTGGTCACGATTGATGGCGAAGACGCCCGCGACTTCGATGATGCGGTATTCTGCGAGCGTAAGCGCGGCGGCGGCTGGCGCCTGTGGGTAGCGATTGCTGACGTCAGCTACTATGTGCGCCCGGGTACCCCGCTGGATGACGAAGCGGTGAATCGCGGTACCTCGGTTTACTTCCCTTCCCAGGTGGTGCCGATGCTGCCGGAAGTGCTGTCAAATGGCCTCTGCTCGCTGAACCCGGAAGTTGACCGTCTGTGTATGGTGTGCGAGATGACTATCTCCTCCACCGGCAAGCTGACCGGCTACAAACACTATGAAGCGGTGATGAACTCCTTCGCCCGCCTGACCTATAACAAGGTGTGGAACATTCTGCAGGGGCATCAGGAACTGCGCGAGCAGTACCAGCCGCTGGTGAAAGATCTGGAAGAGCTGCACCGCATGTATCTGGCGCTGGAAAAAGCGCGCGAGCAGCGTGGCGGTATCTCCTTCGAGACCGAAGAAGCGAAATTTGTCTTCAACGCCGACCGCCGCATTGAGCGCGTCGAGCAGGTGTCGCGTAACGATGCGCACAAGCTGATTGAAGAGTGCATGATCCTCGCCAACATCGCTTCAGCCCGCTACGTTGAGAAAAACAACGAACCGGCGCTGTTCCGCGATCACGACCGTCCAGGTGATGAGAGCATCAAGAGCTTCCGCTCGGTGCTGAATGAGCTGGGCCTGACGCTGCCGGGCGGCGACAAACCGCAGCCGGTGGACTACTCCGCGCTGCTGAGCCAGATCGCCGGTCGTCAAGATCACGAAATGCTGCAAACCATGCTGCTGCGTTCAATGAAGCAGGCAGTATATGACCCGGAAAACCGTGGCCACTTCGGTCTGGCGCTGGCTTCTTACGCGCACTTCACCTCGCCGATCCGCCGCTACCCGGACCTGCTGCTGCACCGCGCCATCAAGTATCTGCTGGCGAAAGAGGCGGGCACCCTGCAGGGCAACACCACGCCAACCGGCGGCTACCATTACGAAATGCCGCAGATGCTGCAGCTCGGCCAGCACTGTTCGCTGACCGAACGCCGCGCCGATGAAGCCACGCGTGATGTTGCCGACTGGCTGAAGTGCGACTTTATGCAGGATCAGGTCGGGGAAACTTTTAGCGGCGTGATCTCCAGCGTCACCGGCTTCGGCTTCTTCGTGCGCCTGACCGATCTGTTCATCGACGGTCTGGTACACGTTTCGACGCTCGACAATGACTACTACCGCTTTGACGCCATCGGCCAGCGCCTGATCGGTGAATCCGGCGGTCGTACCTATCGCCTGGGCGATACTGTTGAAGTCCGCGTTGAGGCGGTGCATATGGATGAGCGTAAGATCGACTTCGCGCTGATCTCAAGCAGCCGTAAGCCGCGTGGCGAAGGCAAAACCGAGCGCGAGCGTGAAAAACGCGGTGCGGCGAAAAACAGCGGCAGCCGTCGTCGCGCACCGCGCAAGGGTGCCAACTTCGAGCCGGACAGCGCCTTCCGCCCGGCCAAAGGGGCAGAAAATACCCCTGCGGCAAACAAAGAGAAGAAACCGCGTAAGCCGTCGGATAAAACCCGTAAACCTGGCGCCACGCGCGCTAAGCGCGCGAAGAAGACCGACGACGCCTAATCGCATCCGGGCGACGCATGCGTCGCCCCTACGGCGTAGTGGTCAGGCATGCCTGAACCGCACCCGCATAAATCACGAACTACTGAGTTAATGAAATGAGTGAAATTGTTTTTGGTATCCACGCCGTGCAGGCGCTGCTCGACAGCGATCCGCAGCGTTTCCAGGAAGTATTTATCCTGAAAGGGCGTGAAGACCGCCGCTTGCAGACGCTGGTAAAAGCGCTGGAAGCACAGGGCATCGTTATCCAGGTTGCCAACAAGCAGATGCTGGACGCCAAATCTGAAGGTGCCGTGCATCAGGGCATCATCGCGCGCGTCAAGCCGGGCCGTCAGTATCAGGAAGGCGATCTGCCGGACCTGCTGGCCAGCCTGGATAACCCGTTCCTGCTGATCCTTGATGGCGTCACCGACCCGCATAACCTCGGGGCCTGCATGCGCAGCGCTGATGCTGCTGGTGTTCACGCCATCATCGTGCCCAAAGATCGCTCCGCGGCGCTTAACGCTACGGCGAAAAAAGTCGCCAGCGGCGCAGCAGAGCACGTGCCACTGATCCGCGTAACCAACCTGGCGCGCACGATGCGCGTACTGCAGGAAGCCAACGTGTGGATCGTCGGAACGGCGGGCGAAGCTGACCATACTCTGTACCAGAGCAAAATGACCGGCCCGATGGCGCTGGTGATGGGCGCGGAAGGCGAAGGCATGCGCCGCCTGACGCGTGAGCACTGCGACGAACTGATCGGTATCCCAATGGCGGGTAGCGTTTCATCGCTGAACGTCTCCGTCGCCACCGGTGTTTGCCTGTTTGAAGCGGTGCGTCAGCGCAGCGTGAAGTAAATTGTCCGGGGCGTGACCTGCGCCCCAGCATTCTCCTCTGTCCGTCCTATCCTTTCCTCTGGCTTGTCAGAAAAGGATGCCGCAATGGACTGGAAAACTCATCGCGTTTTTAATCAGCCCCGACCGCTCAGCAACAGCAATCTGTTTCTCTCTGATACTGCCCTGCTTGAGGCCGTGCAGCGTGAAGGCGCTGGCTGGGACAGCGAGCGCCTGGCGTCCGTCGGTCAGCAGTTGGGTAGCGCCGAATCGCTCGAACTGGGGCGGCTGGCGAACCGTCATCCTCCTGAACTGCTGCGCTATGATGCCCGCGGCGAGCGGCTTGACGAACTGCGTTTTCACCCGGCATGGCACCTGCTGATGCAGGGGCTGTGCGCCAACCGCGTACACAACCTCGCGTGGCAGCCGGATGCGCCAGCGGGCGCGTTCGTCGCGCGCGCCGCGCGTTTTCTGCTGCATGCGCAGGTGGAAGCCGGCACGCTGTGCCCGGTAACCATGACCTTCGGCGCCATTCCGCTGCTGCAAAAATCTCTGCCGCCACCTTATCAGCACTGGCTGCCCGGGCTGCTTTCCGACCGCTACGATCCCCATTTGCACGGCGGCGAACAAAAACGCGGGCTGCTGATCGGCATGGGGATGACGGAAAAGCAGGGGGGTACCGACGTGCTGAGCAACACCACGCGGGCAGAACCGCTGGCGCAGCGCGGGCCGGGCGAAGCCTACCGGCTGGTGGGGCACAAATGGTTCTTCTCGGTGCCGCAGAGCGATGCGCATCTGGTGCTGGCGCAGACGGCGGGCGGGCTCTCCTGCTTCTTTCTGCCGCGCCTGCTGCCGGATAACACGCGTAACGCGGTGCAGATCGAGCGCCTGAAGGACAAACTGGGTAACTGCTCCAACGCCAGCGGTGAAGTGGAGTTCCGCCACGCCAGCGGCTGGCTGATAGGCGAAGAGGGTGAGGGCGTGCGGCAGATCCTCAAAATGGGCGGCTACACCCGCTTTGACTGCGCTCTCGGCAGCCACGCCCTGATGCGCCGCGCCTTTTCCGTGGCGCTCTATCATGCACACCAGCGCCAGGTGCAGGGCAAAACCCTGATCGAACAGCCGCTGATGCGCCAGCAGCTGTGCGCGCAGGCGCTGCTGCTGGAAGGGCAAACTGCCGTGCTGATGCGGCTGGCGCGCGCCTGGTCCCAGCCCGCCACGGCCGGCGAGCGCAGCTATTGCCGCCTGCTGACGCCCGCCGCCAAGTTTGCCGTCTGCCAGCGCGGGCCGGGATTTGTCGCGCAGGCGATGGAGATCCTCGGCGGGATTGGCTACTGCGAGGAGAGTGAGCTACCACGGCTGTACCGTGAAATGCCGGTCAACAGCATCTGGGAGGGCTCGGGCAATGTGATGTGCCTCGACGTGCTGCGCGTGCTGGCGAAGCAGCCTGCGGTGCTGGAGCAGCTTGAGGCCGGTTTTGACGGTGTGAAAGGGCAGAGCCGCTACTTTGACCAGCGCTGGCGCCAGCTGCGGCAGGCACTGAAACGCCCGCAGGAAGCGCAGGCGCGGCAGCTGGTCGAGCGTTTATTCACACTGGCAACGGCGGAGCAGGTGCTGCGCCATCTCGACCCACCGCTGGCGGATGCGTGGTGCCGCCAGCAGTTAGATCCGCAGTCAGGTTATCTGCTGACGGAAAAGGTCTGTCAGCGCCTGCTACTGCGCGCCAGCGGCGGCAGCTGACGGGCCGTAAAGAATGGCTGAGCCGTACCACATGCCCGGCGCCACGGTCTCACTGACCATCTGGATCAGATAGTAAGTGGCACCTGCGGCGTTGGCTTTCGCGGCCAGCTCACGCTCGGCATCGTCCGGGGAGCCGCGCACCGTCGCGCTGATGGTGCCCAGGCGCGGCAGGGTGCCGCTCTGCGCACGGGTGATCTCCTGGGCCTGCGATGTTGCCGCAGGCGGCGGTTGTGGCGTGGTGTTCAGCGCGCTGCAGCCCGTCAGCAGCAGCGCGACCAGCAGAGCAGGTATCTGGCGCATGATATTCATCTCATAACAGTCTGAATATCAGTGTACGCCACAATCATCACTTCACGCTAAACACCTTCACCAGCTCGCTCAGATGGTGCCCCTTGCGGCTCAGCTCCTGCGCGGTCAGCTCGGAGTGTGTCACCAGCTCGCTGTTCTGGTGGGTAGCCTGGCCGATCTGCGCCATCGCCAGATTGACGTGGCCGATCCCGGTCGTCTGCTCCTGCGATGCGATATTGATTTCGCTCATCAGCGTCTTCACCTGGCCGATGCTGGCAGTGATGTTATCCATCGCCCTGCGCGTCTGTTCGGACAGTTCATGCCCCTGCACCACTTTGCTCAGCGAGTTGGCAATCAGCCCCTCGATCTCTTTTGCCGCCTGCGCGCTGCGCTGTGCCAGCGAGCGAACTTCGGCCGCCACCACCGCGAAGCCTTTGCCGTTTTCCCCGGCGCGCGCCGCTTCAACCGCCGCATTCAGCGCCAGAATATTGGTCTGGAAGGCGATCGATTCAATCACCTGGGTAATATCGGCAATGCTCTGCGAGGCGGTTTTGATATCCGACATGGTGGCGACGGAGCGGCTAACGGTATTATCGCCGAGGCTGACGGCACTGGCCGCCTCACCCACCAGCTGCAGCGCCTGAGTAACGTTACCGGCGTTTTGCGCCACGGTGGCGCCGAGCTGTTCCATGCTGGCCGAGGTCTCTTCGACGCTGCTGGCCTGGCGCGTGATCTGCTCGCTGATATTGCCGCTGCTGGCGACAATCGCCTCGGTGCCGCTGGCGATCTCATCGGCCGCATGGCGCACCTGCGCCACCACCCGCTCCAGTCCCTCGCCGATACCGTTAATCGCCACGATCAGCTGGCCCACTTCATCCTGGCGCCGAGTGTTCAGCGTCGAGCGCAGATCGCCGGCGGCATACTGGCGTGCCAGGGCGATCACCTGCTGCAGCGGCTGGCTCAGCCAGCGGCGTGTTACCCAGACAAACGTCACGGCGAATACCAGGACCATCGCGCTGCCGATCAGCAGGAACAGATTGCGCGTCTGCTGAACCGGGGCCAGCAGGCTGGCTTTATTGACCTGCGCCACCACCACCCAGTTCCACTCCGGCAGATACTGCCAGGCGAGGATCTGCGGCTCGCCGTGTTCATCCAGGGTTTCAAGCGTGCCTTGAGGCTGGTTAAGCAGCTGCTGCTGGGTCTCCTGCGGCAGCGTTGGCCGCTTCCCTTCCAGCGTCGGGTGGAAAAGATACTGGCCGTACTGTTTCCCTGCCGCGCGGTTCAGCACGAAGAACGAGCCGCTGTCGCCGAGATGTTTCGCCAGCACTTTCTGGCGGATGGCCGCGTACTGCTTGCTGATATCCACCCCGACGAACAGAATGGCAATCACCCGGCCCGCCTCATCGCGCACCGGCTGATACTGTGTGATATAGCGCTTGCCAAACAGCAGGGCCACGCCACGGAAGATCTCGCCCTTCTGCACCGGCTGCCAGGCGGGGCTGTTGTGGTCAAGCAGGGTGCCGATCGCCCGATCGCCGTTCTCTTTGCGCAGCGAGGTTGAAACGCGCATAAACTCGTTAGCGTGGGTCAGGGCAAAGATAGTGGCAATCGCCCCGGTGCGATCCTGGAAGTCATCCACCAGCACTTGGTCGAGGTTGAGGGTGCGCAGCCCGGCGCGCAGCGTTGGCGTGGGTTGCCCCCCGACGACAATCTGCTGGGATTCATCCAGCGTAAAACGCTTTGGCAGGAAGCTCTGGAACAGCCCGGTGTAATTACTTACCTCTTCAGCCAGCGTGGTGTTGAACATGCCCGCCATATCGCCGATGCCGTTAACCTGGTTTTCCATATCGCTCAGGGTCAGCGTATGAACCTGCTTCGCGGCGCTGTGGCTGAGCGCCAGGGTTAACATGAGGAACAGGACCGCCACGCCAAGCGAGGTCAGTACCGAAAGTTTGACGCCCAGACTCCATGTCTTGAGAGAGAGACGCTTCATTATTGTGCCTTAATTAGGTTAGGGTGTTACACGGATTAACGGCATGGCGCGGATAAAGTTTATGAGGAAAGGTGATGATCGAGCTGAAGAGTGAAAGTTTCTCCGGGATTGAGTGCCTGCATGCCTTCCCTGCCGGCCAGCGCGATGCGCCACTGCCCAGCGTGATTTTCTATCACGGCTTCACCTCGTCAAAGGAGGTTTACGCCTATTTCGCCGTCGCGCTGGCTCAGGCCGGGTTTCGTGCGGTGCTGCCGGACGCTGACCTGCACGGTGCGCGCTACAGCGGCGACAGCGAACTGCGCCTGACGCGTTTCTGGGAGATCCTGCGTAGCAATATTGACGAGCTGCCCGCAATCGAACAGGCGCTGCGCGCGCGCCAGCTGGTGGACGCTGAGCGGCTGGCGGTGGCCGGGGCATCCATGGGCGGCATGACGGCGCTGGGGGCGATGGCGCGCTATCCGCAGCTGCGCGCGGTGGCGAGCATGATGGGCTCCGGCTATTTCAGCCAGCTGGCCCGGACGCTGTTTCCGCCGCGAGTGGCGCGCACGCAGGAGGAGAAAAAACAGCTGGCCGAGCGGCTGGCACCGCTGGCGCAGTATGATGTCGGCCACCAGCTGGAAAAGCTGGCCAATCGCCCGCTGCTGCTGTGGCACGGGGAAGCCGATGAGATAGTGCCCGCCGCAGAAAGTGCGCGGCTGGAAAAAGCCCTGCGTGACAGCGGGCAGGACGGCAACCTGACGTATCTTACCGAGTCCGGCGTGGGCCACCGCATCACCCCGCCGGCGCTGACCGCCTTTATCGCCTTTTTTCAGCATCATTTATAAGCCGTAGGGGCGGACCCTCTTTTTCGGTCCGCCCGAAATCAACGTACCCGCGCCAATATTTACCTTGTGTTTATCCCTCCTCGCCAGTATGATTACGCGTCAATTTTTCAGCCGCATTCTCAGGTTGTGACCCGGAGTTTACTCTGGTCACGGCTTATAACGTTCCTTGCTTCCATGGGCCGCGGCTGACCCTGACAGGAGGCTGAATAATCCGTAAGGAGCAAATTCGATGCGTCATTACGAAATCGTATTTATGGTTCATCCTGACCAAAGCGAACAGGTTCCTGGCATGATCGAGCGTTACTCTGCAACCATCACTGGTGCAGAAGGTACGATCCACCGCCTGGAAGACTGGGGCCGCCGTCAGCTGGCTTACCCGATCAACAAACTGCACAAAGCTCACTACGTTCTGCTGAACGTGGAAGCGCCGCAGGAAGCGATCGATGAGCTGGAAACTAACTTCCGCTTCAACGACGCCGTTATCCGCAGCATGGTTATGCGCGTTAAGCACGCGGTAACTGAAGCATCTCCGATGGTTAAAGCTAAAGATGAGCGTCGTGATCGTCGCGAAGATTTTGCTAACGAAACCTCTGATGATGCAGATGCTGGGGATTCTGAAGAGTAATTGTCCGTGACGGCCAATCGTCTGACGCTGTCTGGCACCGTGTGCAAGACGCCGATACGAAAAGTGAGCCCGTCAGGAATTCCACACTGCCAGTTCGTGCTTGAGCACCGTTCAGAGCAGGTGGAAGCCGGTTTTAACCGGCAAGCCTGGTGTCGGATGCCGGTGATTATCAGCGGCAAAGCCCATCAGGCCATTACTCAAAGTATAACGGTCGGTACGCAGGTTACGGTTCAGGGATTTATTAGCTGCCATCAAGGGCGCAATGGCCTGAACAAGATCGTACTGCATGCCGAGCAGATTGAATTGATAGATACTGGAGACTAGCCTAATGGCACGTTATTTCCGTCGTCGCAAGTTCTGCCGTTTCACCGCGGAAGGCGTTGTAGAGATTGATTACAAAGACATCGCTACGCTGAAAAACTATATCACTGAAAGTGGTAAAATTGTCCCGAGCCGTATTACCGGTACTCGTGCAAAATACCAGCGTCAGCTGGCTCGCTGCATCAAGCGCGCTCGCTACCTGTCCCTGCTGCCATACACTGATCGTCATCAGTAATCGGCCGCCGTCTATTAACGACTTAAAGAGGATAAGGTAATGCAAGTTATTCTGCTTGATAAAGTAGCAAACCTGGGCAGCCTGGGTGACCAGGTTAACGTTAAAGCGGGCTACGCTCGTAACTTCCTGGTACCACAGGGCAAAGCTGTTCCTGCTACCAAGAAAAACGTTGAGTTCTTCGAAGCACGTCGTGCAGAACTGGAAGCCAAACTGGCTGACGTTCTGTCTGCAGCTAATGCACGCGCTGAGAAAATCAATGCACTGGGCACCGTGACCATCGCGTCTAAATCAGGCGACGAAGGTAAACTGTTCGGTTCCATCGGTACCCGCGACATCGCTGATGCAGTTACTGCAGCTGGCGTTGAAGTGGCTAAGAGCGAAGTTCGTCTGCCGAACGGCGTTCTGCGTGTGACCGGTGAGCATGAAGTGGACTTCCAGGTTCACAGCGAAGTCTTCGCTAAGCTGATCGTTAACATCGTTGCTGAAGCTTAATCGCTGACGTTAGCGTTGTTCAAAGCGCCGCCCCCTGGGGCGGCGTTTTTGTTTCTATTGCGCTTTTAAGAATGTTCCATCGGGCTGGCGGGTAAACAGTATTTCCCCGTTGCCGCTGTCCAGCGTCAACCCTGTCACCACTCCCTGCGCATCCTGACGAATCTTCACCGTCTGCCCGGCATGTAACGTGCTGAGCGGTTTATCGTTGCCCTCAACCCGCGCCATCGCAAACACATCATTGACCGGCAGATTATTGTCACGGAACAGCTGCGCCAGCGTCTGGCCGGAGGCAATCAGGTATTCATGCCACTCGCCCTGGCTGTCCGACTGGGCGGTGCTGGTTTGCGCGGGCGGCGCAGTGGGTGTTGTTGCTGGCGGAGGGCTATCGGTGATTTCCGCCTGTAACGGCACTTCAGTGCCGGCGTCGCCGCTCTGCATGGGCGTGACCGGCTGCACCGCACGCTGTTGCGGGGTTGACGGCCACAGGAAGGCCAGCAGGACAACCAGCGCGGCGGCAATAATGCCGCGGCGATGAGGCGCTGGCAGCGGGTTCATCCAGCTTATCTGGTCCGGCAAATGCCAGATTTGATGAAGCCACGACGATAAACGTGATGTTGGCGATGCGTCTGGCATTGCTTCTTCCTCCTGGCGCGACACTCGCGCAATCAGTGAGCGGTTTGCCAGCCAGTTTTTGACCTGGCTGACTAACTGCGGCTGGCCTTTCCTTCGCCTGCGGGCAATCTGGCCCATTTATACCTCTAATACACTGTAGCTTAGCCCGTTGCTGGTGGCGTGTTTTTATCGGTACAGGCCAGCAAGGGGTTTTGGGGCTAATAATCGGAAGTGATATTGTTTCCGTTTCACGGCGAAAAGTCACCAGTGGAAGATGGGATTTTACGCCCGTTGTCTGCGCTGTTATGCTTCGTCTTCGGTTTTATCAATGATGAAAGGAAAATCCATGACAACCCCTTCTTTTGACAGCGTTGAAGCGCAAGCAAGTTACGGTATCGGTTTACAGGTCGGTCAGCAGCTGCAGGAATCTGGTCTGCAGGGTTTACAGCCAGAAGCACTGCTGGCAGGCCTGCGCGACGCGCTGGAAGGGAATGCCCCGTCCGTTCCTGTTGATGTGGTTCACCGCGCGCTGCGTGAAGTTCACGAGCGTGCAGAAGCCGTGCGTCAGGAGCGCCAACAGGCCATGGCAGTAGAAGGTCAGAAGTTCCTGGAAGACAACGCCAAGCGTGACGGCGTCAGCAGCACCGAGACCGGTTTACAGTTCAGCGTGCTGACTCAGGGTGAGGGCGCAATCCCATCCCGTCAGGACCGCGTACGCGTTCACTATACCGGTAAACTGATCGACGGCAGCGTGTTCGACAGCTCCGTACAGCGTGGCGAGCCGGCTGAATTCCCGGTAAGCGGCGTGATCCCAGGCTGGATCGAAGCGCTGACCCTGATGCCGGTTGGCTCTAAATGGGAACTGGTGATCCCACACAACCTCGCCTACGGCGAGCGCGGTGCAGGTGCTTCCATCCCACCATTCAGCACCCTGGTGTTTGAAGTCGAGCTGCTGGAAATCCTGTAAGTTCTTCGCGGGCCGGCCCCTGAGCCTGCCTGCGAAAACACCGCCACAACCCGCCTTTTCCCCGCCCCTTAACTCTGTGATTTATCATAAAATACCAGGAAATCGTGTCCCTGCGCGTCAGGTGCGTTATGCTGTTGAAAACACCAGAACAGTCAGGAGGTGGGAAGTGTTAGACCAAATTTGTCAGCTGGCGCGTGATGCCGGTGATGCCATTATGCGAGTGTACGACGGCCAAACGCCGTTGGATGTCGCCCATAAATCCGATGATTCCCCGGTTACGGCAGCAGACATTGCCGCGCACAAGGTGATCGTTGCTGGCCTGCAGGCGCTGACGCCGGCGATCCCGGTGCTGTCAGAGGAAGATCCTGCCGGCTGGGAAGTGCGTCAGCACTGGCAGAAATACTGGCTGGTTGACCCGCTTGATGGCACCAAAGAATTTATTAAGCGTAACGGCGAGTTCACGGTGAACATCGCGTTGATTGAGGGCGGCAAGCCGGTGCTCGGCGTGGTTTATGCGCCGGTATTACAAGTGCTCTATTCCGCCGATAATGGCAAAGCCTGGAAAGAAGAGGGCGGGCATAAGGTGCAGATCCAGGTACAGAACGCGCATCCGCCGCTGGTGGTGGTGAGCCGCTCCCATTCCGATAGCGAGCTGGAAGATTATCTCAGCCAGCTGGGCGAGCATCAGACCACCGCGATTGGCTCATCGCTGAAGTTCTGCCTGGTGGCGGAAGGCAAAGCGCAGCTCTACCCGCGCTTTGGGCCAACCAATATCTGGGACACCGGTGCGGGCCACGCGGTGGCGCTGGCAGCGGGCGCCCACGTGCACGACTGGCAGGGAAAAACGCTGGATTACACCCCGCGTGAGTCGTTCCTCAACCCCGGTTTCCGCGTCTCAATATATTGATGTTTGCCGCGCCGGGCCCATGCTATCTGGATTTCTGTAGGGGCGGACCTTTTTTTTCGATCCCCCTAATTGGGGTTATGTAGGGGCGGACCTTCTTTTTCGGTCCGCCCTGGTCATCACTAGTGCAGTAACTCTTGCAACAATGTCATCACCTGCTTCACTTCATCCTGCGTCAGCGCCCCCTCTTTGGCGAACCGCACCTTACCCTGCTTATCCAGCACGATAATCGCTGAGCCGCCGCTCTCCAGCTGCCAGGCTTTACGTGCCGCACCGTTGCTATCGACAATGAACTGCGACCACGGGAACTGCTGCTTGTTGCTGTGAATGCTGCTGCGCACGAACATCCCGGTGCCGGGAATGGCATCATCGGTGTTCACCACCGTGGTTGTCTGGTAGCGGTCGTGCGGCAGTTTTGCCGCTTTGATCGCCTCAATCAGCGCCGCGTTCTGCTCTTTAGCGGAAGATCGCCCGGCAATATGCTGTATCACTCGCACTTTCCCTGGCAGCTGCGCGCTGTTCCAGTTTTTATAGCTAAACTTATCCTGCTGCAGCACCAGTTCACCCTTGTCGGCAATCCCGACCGGCGCAACGCGTTCCCCCATGTTGAAGTTGTGCGCGGCGACGGTAAAAGGGATAAAAAGGCAAAGCGTAGCTGCCAGTTGGCGGGCTGTTGTCATGATGGCTCCCGAGTTTCGATGTGATCCGACCAGTTAGTCATGGTTCTGCAATAATAAGCGCGGATGATGCTGCTGTCGCATCGAAACAACATCTTTGCAACAGATCGCACAAAACCCTATGTATTGAAGGTTTACACTGCGCAGGTACGTTCAGGTAACAGAGAGTTCTGTCATGATGTGTAAAAACAGTAAAAAAAATCGCTTTTAGGAACATCGGCAACGAATGTTGTTCTATATTGTAGTCACTTTGCGCTTCACCACTTCGTACCGTGCTTGGTCACGATGAAGCGTACGCTATACGTTCAGGAGTAAAAACAGAATGAAGATCTTCCAGCGATATAATCCATTTCAGGTCGCTAAATACGTCAAAACGTTGTTCCGGGGAAGGTTGTATATCAAGGATGTGGGCGCGTTTGAGTTCGATAAGGGCAAGATCCTTATTCCCCGCGTCAAGGATAAACAGCACTACAGCGTGATGTCAGAAGTTAACCGTCAGGTTCTGCGCCTGCAGACTGAGTTTAACTGATAAAAAAGATTCAGGGTCAGGCATGCCTGACCCAGACAAGTAGGGTCGAGGCATGCCTCGACCGCAAACCACCCTTACACCATTCTCAATGCATTCTACGAAACCGCACTCTCTTCAGGATCTTTCGGCAGCGCCGGCGTAGTCGGGCGTGCATCAATGCGTGTCACCAGCAGCTGGTCGATGCGGTAACTGTCGATGTCGACAACTTCAAACTTAAAGCCGTGGAACTTCACGAAGTCGGTGCGCTTTGGAATTTTGCGCAGCATAAACATCATAAAGCCGCCGATGGTTTCATAGTTGCCGGACTGCGGGAACTCGTCGATATGCAGCACGCGCATCACGTCATCAATTGGCGTTCCGCCCTCTACCAGCCATGAGTTCTCGTCGCGCGCGACAATTTGCTCTTCCATTCCCTGGCCGACCAGGTCGCCCATCAGCGTGGTCATCACGTCGTTGAGGGTGATAATGCCCACCACCAGCGCGTATTCATTCATGATCACCGCGAAGTCTTCACCCGCCGCTTTAAAACTTTCCAGCGCTTCAGAGAGCGTCAGCGTGTCCGGCACAATCAGCGCCGAGCGGATCTGCACGCCGCTGTTCAGCGCCATGCTCTGATTACCCAGCACGCGCAGCAGCAGCTCTTTCGAGTCGACGTAACCGATAATGTGGTCAATATCTTCGTTGCACACCAGGAACTTGGAGTGCGGGAAGCGGGCGATCTTCTCTTTCAGGCTGCCCTCATCTTCGTGCAGGTCAAACCACACCACGTTTTCGCGGGAGGTCATCGATGAAGGCACGGTGCGCGACTCCAGCTCGAACACGTTCTCGATCAGCTCATGCTCCTGCTTGCGCAGCACGCCAGCCAGCGCGCCCGCCTCCACCACCGCATAGATATCGTCGGAAGTGATGTCGTCTTTGCGCACCAGCGGGATTTTAAACAGGCGGAAGATGATGTTAGCCCCGCCGTTAAAGAACCACACCAGCGGGCGGAACAGAAACAGGCAGAAACGCATCGGGTTGATGATCTTCAGCGCCACGGTTTCCGGCGCGATCATGCCAAGGCGTTTAGGGAACAGGTCGGCAAACAGAATAAACAGGCTGGTGACCACGGTGAAGGAGCATATAAAGCTAATGCGTTCCGCCATCTCCGGCTCGAAGAAGCGTTCAAACAGCGAGCGGAAAGCGGGGGAGAACGCGGCATCGCCGACAATACCACCAAGAATGGCGACGGCGTTCAGGCCAATCTGCACCACGGTAAAGAACATGCCGGGGGTTTCCTGCATCTTCATTACGCGCTGCGCGTTGATGTTACCTTCGTCCGCCAGCAGCTTAAGTTTAATTTTGCGGGCAGCCGCCAGAGAAATTTCTGACAGAGAGAAAAATGAGCTGATGGCAATCAGCAGTACGATGACAAGCAAGCTGTCTAACATAGAACATCCATTATTTGGCTCGGCTCTGTGGCGGTGAGAATAGGCTCGCGGTCAGAGTGGGCCGGGTTAATCACTTGTCATTTTTGGCCTGGGCAGCGCGCAGGATGATGTCGAATCGGGTCGATCAGGGCTATCCGTGCCAAAAATGTCTGCGGTTCGGCAAGTGCGCCGGAGCAGAAGGGTAATCAGGGCGCGGTGCGCCCTGTCGGCAGATTATAACTGTGCCGGCGAGCGCTTACAATTACGGCAGTTGCGGGAGTGGATTGCGCGCGGAGAAAAAGTGCGGCGACTTGTCCGATCGCCATAGCGCGTTACACTCCTTTTACCCGCAATCGCGATACTGTGTTGTAACGTACCGTGACTTTGCACACAATAGGCACAAAATTTGTCTTAGGTTTAGATGCTACTTAGCCACAGTGATTCATGCAGGGTTGAAAGCTGTTGCAGCACAATGGTCGCATAATGGGATTATCAGGTTAAGCCCGGTGGATTGCGGGCTGGCAATAAAAACGGGAGTAAGCGTGCCAAGAGTTCATGTGGTTTGCATGTCTTGCCTGCTGATCGTTGCGCCTGCCGTAGAGGCAGCGAACGTTCGTTTGCAGGTGACAGGGTTATCAGGGGAGTTACAGAAGAATGTCAGGGCGCGTTTATCCACCATCACTAATGATGAAGTGACCTCCGATGGCCGCTTCCGCTCGCGGGTGAGCGAAGCGGTGAAAGAGGGCCTGAAGGCGCTGGGATACTACGAACCTGAGATCGACTTCGAACTGCAACCTCCTCCTCCTGGCGGAAAGCGTCCGCTGCTGCTGGCAAAAGTCACCCCTGGTGAGCCGGTAAAACTGGCGGGAGAAACCGTGATCCTGCGCGGCGGCGCCCGCACAGACGAAGACTATCAAAAGCTGGTGAAAAGCGGAAAACCGCCGCTGGGGACGGTGCTCAACCACAGCGACTATGAAAAATTCAAAAGCTCGCTGAGCAATCTGGCGCTGCGCAAAGGCTACTTTGACGGCGACTACCGTAAAAGCCAGCTGGGGGTGTCGGTAGAGCGGCGTGAAGCCTTCTGGGACCTCGACTATGACAGCGGCCAGCGCTATCGCTTTGGCGACGTCAGCTTCTCCGGTTCGCAAATCCGCGAAGACTATCTGCAAAACCTGGTGCCGTTTAAACAAGGCGATTACTACAACTCCCGCGACCTGGCTGAACTGAATCGCCGCCTGTCGGCAACCGGCTGGTTTAACTCGGTGGTGGTGGCCCCCGAGTTTGATAAGGCGCGCGACAGCAAAGTGTTGCCGCTGCATGGCGTGGTGTCGCCGCGCACCGAGAACACCATTGAGACCGGTGTAGGTTACTCGACCGACGTGGGCCCACGCGTCAAAGCGACGTGGAAAAAGCCGTGGGTCAACGATCGTGGCCACAGCTTCAGCACCAGCGCCAATATTTCTGCCCCCGAGCAGCAGCTGGACTTCAGCTATAAAATGCCGCTGCGCAAAAGCCCCCTCGAGCAGTACTACCTGCTGCAGGGCGGGTTGAAGCGCACCGATCTCAACGACACCAAAGCCGACTCCAGCACGCTGGCTGCCTCGCGCTACTGGGACAGTTCCAGCGGCTGGCAGCGGGCGATTAATCTGCGCTGGAGCCTCGACCACTTTACCCAGGGCAGCGTCACCAACACCACGATGCTGATCTACCCTGGCGTCAGCGTTAACCGCACCCGCTCGCGCGGTGGGCTGATGCCAACCTGGGGTGATTCCCAGCGCTACTCGCTGGATGTCTCCGATACCACCTGGGGCTCCGATATCGACTTCGCCGTGATGCAGGCGCAGAACGTCTGGATCCGCACGCTGGAAGATAAACACCGCTTTGTGGTGCGCGGTAACCTCGGCTGGATAGAAACCAACAACTTCAGCAAGGTCCCACCCGATCTGCGCTTCTTCGCCGGGGGCGATCGCAGCATTCGTGGCTATAAATACAAGGGTATTTCGCCGCGCGATGACGAAGGCAAGCTGACCGGTGCCTCCAAACTGGCGACCGGCTCGCTGGAGTATCAATACAACGTGTCAGGAAAATGGTGGGGGGCGGTGTTTGTCGATTCGGGCGAAGCCGTCAACGACATCAAGCAGAGTAATTTCAAAACCGGCGCGGGCTTTGGCGTGCGCTGGCAGTCGCCGGTTGGGCCAATCAAGCTGGACATTGCCCGGCCAATTGGCGACCAGGACGATCGCGATATTCAGTTTTACATTGGACTGGGGCCTGAACTATGAAGTGGTGGAAAAAGGGCCTGATTGGCATTGGGATTTTTGTGGTACTGCTGCTGGGCGGCGTTGCCTTTTTACTCGGCACCACCACCGGTCTGCATCTGGTGCTGAACGGCGCTGCACGCTGGGTGCCGGGGCTGGATATCCAGCAGGTGGACGGTGGTTGGCGTAATCTCACCGTCAAAGGGCTGAAGTATGAGATGCCGGGCGTCACGGTTAACGCCGGGGAGTTCCATCTTGCGCTCAAGCTAAGCTGCCTGAAAGAGAGCGCGTTCTGCGTCAACGACCTGTCGCTGAAGGACGTCAATGTGGTGGTGGACAGCAAAAAAATGGCCCCGGCCGCCACGCCACCGGTTGAGGAAGAGAGCAGCAGCGGGGAGATCAGCACCCCCTATCCGCTCACTCTTAGCAGGCTGGCACTGCACAACATCAATCTGAAAATTGATGATACCGCCATTTCTCTCGCCGACTTCACCAGCGGAATGCACTGGCAGGAGCGCAGCCTGACGCTGACCCCGACCCATATTCAGGGGCTGCTGATCGCGCTGCCGAAAGCGGCAAAAGTCGCCAACGAGCAGGTGGTCCAGCCAAAAGTGCAGGATCCTCAGCCGGATGAAAAGCCGCTGGGTGAAACCCTGAAGGCGCTGTTTGCTAAACCGCTGCTGCCGGACCTGCCGGAATTCACGATGCCGCTGGATGTCGAGGTGCAGCAGATCCTCGGCGAGCAGCTGCGCATCACCGGCGATACCGATATTGCGGTCAACCGCCTGATGCTGAAGGCGAAGAGCGAAAACAGCCTGCTGCAGCTGCAAACCCTCGACATTGACTCACCGCAGGGGCAGCTTAACGCACAGGGGCAGGCCACGCTGAGCGGCAGCTGGCCGGTCAGCTTCAACCTTTACAGCGCGCTGAATATCGATCCCATCAAGGGCGAAAAAATCAAGATGACGCTGGACGGCGGGCTGCGCGATAGCCTCAAGCTGGCGCTGAATCTCTCCGGCCCGGTGCGCGCCCAGCTGGATGCGGATACGCAGCTGGCTGAAATCGGCCTGCCGCTGAATATGACGCTGCAAAGCCCGCAGCTGCGCTGGCCGCTGGATGGCGCGGCGCAGTATCAGGCGGATAACCTCAACTTCACCTTCAAAGGCAAAGCCACCGATTACGTAATGTCGCTGAAGGCGGCGTTGCAGGGCCAGGGCATTCCTCCTGCCACCCTGACGCTGGACGGTAAAGGCAACGTTGAGCAGTTTGCGCTGGATAAGCTGCGGCTGGCGGCGCTTCAGGGCAATGCTGACCTGAGCGCGCTGGTGGACTGGAGCAAGGCGGTCAGCTGGCACAGCGAACTGCTGCTGAGCGGCATCAATACCGCGAAGCAGTACCCGGACTGGCCAGCGAAGCTGGACGGCAAAATCACCACGCGCGGCAGCCTGTACGGCGGCAGCTGGCAGATGCGCGTGCCCGAGCTGAAGCTGAAAGGCAACGTCAGAAACAACGCGGTCAGCGCCGACGGTTCGCTGTACGGCAACAGCTACAACCAGTGGAATATTCCCGGCATCAAACTGGTGCTGGGGCGTAACAACGTTGATGTGAAAGGCTCACTCGGCGATAAGCTGAACCTTGATGCCAATATCGATGCGCAGCATCTCGACAATGCGCTGCCGGGGCTGGGCGGTGTAGCGAAAGGCACTCTCCGCGCCCGTGGCGACCTGAAAACCCCACAGCTGCTGGCCGACCTTACCGCCAGCGGGCTGCGCTGGCAGGCGATGCGCATTGGCCGCATCAAGCTGGATGGCGACGTCAGCTCCGGCGAGCAGGTGCAGGGCAAACTGGCGCTGCGCGTCGAGCAGCTGAAGCAGGATGCGCTGGCGGTGGATCTGCTGACCCTTGATGCCAGCGGCACGGAGAAGCAGCATCAGCTCAAGCTCAATCTCAAAGGTGAACCGGTTTCCGGCCAGCTGGCGCTGAACGGCAGCTTTGACCGCGCCACCCAGCGCTGGCAGGGCAATCTCAACAACACCCGCTTTGATACCCCGGTTGGCGAGTGGCGCTTAACCCGCGCTATCGCGCTCGACTATCTCAACAGCGCCCAGACGGTGAAGATTGGCCCACACTGCTGGCAGAACCCCAACGCCGAGCTGTGCGTGCCGCAGACGGTGGAAGCGGGCCCTTCCGGCAACGCGCGCGTGGTGCTGAATCGCTTTGACCTGGCGATGATCAAACCGTTTATGCCTGAAGCGACCCAGCTGCGCGGCGTGTTCAACGGCGATGCCGATGTCTCCTGGACTGCCGATGGCGCACTGCCGACCGGGCGCATCGCGCTGAAGGGCAGCGGGGTGAAAGTGGAGCAGGATGTGCAGGGCAACACGCTGCCGGTCGCCTTCGACACGCTGAACCTTAATGCGGCGCTGAAAAATGGCCGCGCGCAGCTCGACTGGCTGATCCGCATCGCGGGTAACGGCCAGCTTGACGGTAACGTGCAGATTGCCGACCCGCAGGGCAAGCGCACGCTCTCCGGCAATATCAATATTGCCAATTTGTCGCTGGCGATGCTCAACCCGGCGCTGATGCAGGGCGAGAAAATCGCCGGGGTGCTGAGCAGCAACCTGCGCCTTGGCGGCAATCTGCAGAAACCGCAGGTGTTCGGCCAGCTGGGGCTGCGCAATGTCGATGTCGACGGCAGCTTTATGCCGGTTGATCTGACGGCAGCCAATCTGAATATGGTGTTCAACGGCATGAGTTCGACGCTGGAGGGGCTGATCCAGACCTCACAAGGGCAGATAGCGCTGAACGGTGACGCCGACTGGAGCCAGCTGGATGCCTGGCGTGCGCGCGTGGCGGCCAAGGGCGATAAAGTGCGCGTCACCGTGCCGCCGATGGTGCGTATGGACGTGTCGCCGGACCTGGTGTTTGAAGCCACGCCGCAGCTGTTTAATCTCGATGGCCGCGTCGACATCCCGTGGGCGCGCATTACGGTGCAGGAGGTGCCGGAGAGCGCGGTTGGCGTCTCCTCCGACGAAGTGCTGCTGGATAAAGACCTCAAGCCGATTGCGCCGAAGTCCACCGCCATCCCGATCAACAGCAATCTGATCATCCACGTCGGCAACGATGTGCGCCTCAGCGCCTTTGGCCTGAAAGCGAAGCTCAACGGCGATCTTAAGCTGGTGCAGGATAAGCGTGGCCTCGGGCTGAACGGGCAGATCAACATTCCGTCCGGTCGCTTCCACGCCTACGGGCAGGACCTGCTGGTGCGCAAGGGCGAGCTGCAGTTCTCCGGCCCGCCGGACCAGCCTTACATCAATATGGAAGCGATCCGTAACCCGGAAGCCACCGAGGATGATGTCACCGCCGGGGTGCGCGTCACCGGGCTGGCGGATGAACCCAAGGTTGAGATCTTCTCCGACCCGGCGAAATCCCAGCAGGAGGCACTCTCCTATCTGCTGCGCGGCCAGGGTTTAGGCGCCTCCGGCAGCGACAGTGACGCATTAACTTCAGCGCTGGTCGGATTGGGGGTTGCACAAAGTGGTCAGGTTGTGGGTAAAATCGGGGAGACCTTCGGCGTCAGCAACCTGGCGCTGGATACTGCAGGGGTTGGCGACAGCCAGCAGGTGCAGGTCAGCGGCTACGTGCTGCCGGGTCTACAGGTAAAATACGGTGTTGGCATATTTGATTCACTGGCGACGTTAACGCTGCGTTACCGCCTGATGCCCAAACTCTATTTGGAAGCGGTGTCTGGTATCGACCAGGCGCTGGACGTGCTCTATCAGTTTGAGTTTTAGCAATGCGAATAATCGTTTATGGCAGCCTGCGGCGCAAGCAGGGCAACAGTCACTGGATGACCAACGGGCAGTGGCTGGGCGATCATCAGATCGACGGCTACGCGCTCTATAACCTCGGGCTCTACCCGGGCGTGGTTCACGGTGAAGGTCAGGTCTACTGCGAAGTCTACCGCATCGACGCCTCCACGCTGGGCGAGCTGGATGCGTTGAGAACCAAAGGCGGAGAGTACAAGCGGGAGCTGGTGCCAACGCCGTATGGCAGCGCCTGGCTTTATGTGTATCAGCGTTCCGTCTCCGGCAGGCAGCATATCGCCAGCGGCGACTGGCTGCGGCGCGATGCGGCTGAATAACCCCCCAAAAAACTCCGCTTTCGAGCGGTGTTTTTTTTTGCCTGTTATCCGGGCCTTAGTTTATCCAGTGAAACTGGTTTAGAAATTAGTGGGATATATGATTGTTTTTTTTCCGTTTATAAGGGGGTTTTAACTATGGGTAAAGCAGCAGAGATATCATTCGTATCGCGTTATTAATAATGACTGCTTATTGCGATATTAAATTCTAATTAAAAAGCTTTTTTTTGTAGTATTTATTATTTTCCTGCCTGTCGGGGAGTGGTCTGTGGATTTAATAAGCTGGCATGTTATTATACGCCACGATTAACTTAGTAGGTATTATTCGCCTTATTTTTGGAATTGAATTTCCATTAATCATTTTAAATAGGAGCCTTTTGGTAAATGAAACACCTTGAATACATTTGTAAGCTTTAAGGCTTTAGGTGTATTAAAGGTGTTCTGTTTCTTATTTTTAGGAAAGGAACGCGCCTGATGGTCAGCGCTAAGCATCGGTTGTTGTTGCTTAACTGCTGATTATTTCCAGACTGATACTGCCGCATTATCTGCGTGTGGTCAGGTCACAATGTTTAAAATAAAGGACTATTGCAATGAAAAAAATGACTGCGCTTGCCGCATCAATCCTCGTCGTTATCGCTTCTGGCCAGGCTATGGCCAGCTCATCGGCAAATCTGCAGGTGACCGGCAAGCTTGTGCCGTCTGCCTGCGACATAGCGGTGGGAGATGGTGGGCAGAGTATCGCCTTTGGTGATATTGATGTCGGTAAGCTTAACAAAGATAAACCCACCGAGCTGAAAGATATCGCGAAGAAAATTGCCATCACGGTGAGCTGCCCGGAAGCAGCGTTTACTGGTATCAGATTCTCAGATATGAATTCGACTAACAAGGAAGCCCATGCATTCTCTCTGGGTTATAAAGGCGGCGTAGAGCTGGGATCTTACAAGCTGGTATTAGATGCTAAAGAAAGTAATATCGACGGCAAGCCTGCCGGTGCAATGCTCTTCCGTGGTAAGGATGGCCTCTTCGTTCAAATGTCGGGGGCTGGAGAGGCCGTAATGGCAAATGGCTCCGTGAATAGCACGGCAGGTTTTGATATTAGTACGACGGAACAAAAGCGTGATAAGGCGAAAGTTAAGCGTTTCGGTATGTCCGTTATTCCAACCATTAATGCCACTAGCTTAATTGGCAATGTGCAGGAAGCCGAACTGACTGGTGTCGCGACGGTTGATGTCATCTACTTATAATTAATCATGCCACCGGAAGAACAGTTCAGCGCAGGCTGGTGGCTGTTGCGCCGGTGGCTGTATTACCCGCTTAAGCATCAAGGATGATTGTTATGCTCAAGATTTTTTTTCCTCAGTTATTTTCCCTCCCATTGCTGCTGTTTCTTCATTCTGCCTTTGCGGTGATGCAGCCGCAAACCTCCATGATCTTAATTGATGAGGAGAAGGGCGGCGGCAGTATTAATGTGACCAATACGGACGATCGGGAGGCACTGCTGTATGTCAAAGTCATCGATCTGGATGACGATAAACAGCCGCAGGTGGTGGTCACTCAGCCGGTGGTGCGCGTTGGTGCAGGGCAGACCCAGCGGGTGCGCTTTTTGCTGTCAAGCCAGCAGCCGTTAAGCGTGGAACACATTAAACGGGTGACGTTAGAAGGGCTTCCTCTGATATCCGAGCCTGGAAAAAATAAGGTGAACATCAACGTTCGACAGAACCTTCCGCTGATAATTCGTCCGCGCACGCTGGTTGCCGAAGCCGACCCGTGGAAAGCACTGGCATGGTCGGTGGGCGGTGGAAAAATGACGGTTCACAACGCCACGGCTTACGTTATCAGGCTTGGGCAAGATATTGCGCTGCTTCCCGGCGGGCAAAAAGCCAAAATAACGAAAAGCTACCTGCTGCCGGGCGAGACGCTGGCTGTTGCGGTATCTGATGCCAGAGCCCTGGCCAATGTGAGCAAGGTGCGCTTTGAGACCCTTTCGCAGTTCGGTTTTGATACCGGCAAAGTTGACATGCCTGTTAGTCATGGCAGCTGATTATCATGTCGTCCCGTTGTCTGATGCCGGCACCGCTCTGCGTGCTGGCGCTGCTGGCACTGCCGGCAGAAGTTCTGAGCGATGTGGCGCTGCCGCCGTTAAATAAAACACCGCCGGCGCTGGCTGAGCACCGTGAGCCGGACGAATTCCAGGGGGCTGCCGCAGACCAGGAGTCGCTGGCGGTAAAACTACTGAAAGCGCGCGGCATCGACCCCGCCCAGCTGGGCATACTGGATAACAACGCGCGCTTTCCTGCTGGCGAAAATGTCCTCGATCTTAGCGTTAACGGTGAGTTTAAGGGCACCTTCAGCGTCACGGTAAATGCCGGCGGGGATCTCTGTTTTACCCCACAGCTGATCGCGCAGCTGGGGTTAAAACCCGCGGAAAAGATGCCGCCGCAGGGCTGCTTTGCCTGGGTAAAGCACGACCCGCATATCACCACCCGGTCCGAGCCCGCCACGCTGTCAGCCAGTATTGTGGTACCGCAAAGCTGGCTAGCCCCTGCTGAGCGGGCGAACAGCAGCGAAACCGGGGGCGCCGGGGCGCTGCTTAACTACAGCTACTTTAATACCCTCAACGTCGGCCGCAGCGGCCGCAACCGCTACAGCTATCTGACGCTGGAGGATGGCCTCAATCTCGGCGGCTGGATGGTGCGCAGCTATCAGCAGCTGAGCCAGAGTGATGGGGTAAACAGGGCCAGCGTCAGCTCTCTCTATGCTGAGCGTGCCCTTGCACGCTGGCAGCAGCGGCTGCAGTTTGGCCAGATTAGCGTCAGCGATACGCTGTTTGCCGTCGGCGACATTAACGGGGTACAGCTGATCCCTGATAATGGCTTCGAGCAGCAGGAGGAGAGCGGCGTCATGGTCGAGGGCATTGCCAGTACGCCGCAGGCGCGCGTAGAAGTGCGCCAGTATGGCGTGGTCATTTATAACACCCTGGTACCGGCTGGCCCGTTTCACCTGCGTAATATTCCGCTGACCAACCGCAACAGCGATCTTGACGTCAGCGTGCTGGAAACCGACGGTCGGCAGCAGCACTTCAGCGTGCCCGCCAGTCAGCTGATGGCGTTTAGCAGCCCTGCGCCACGCGGATTTTCGCTGGCGCTGGGTAAATTGCGTGACGCAGGCAGTCAGAATCATGAGGTGCCGGCTATCTTCACCCTGAATAAGAGCTGGCAGCCGACGTCGCGCCTCTCGGCACAAAACGGCATCATGCTGGCGAAAAAGTACCAGTCGCTGGCAATGGCGGTCAGCGGCCAGCTGCTGCAGGGGTTTCAGCTGGCGGCGCAGATCATGGCGACCAACGACAGCTACAGCAAGGTGCGCAGCGGCCGGCTCTCATTGTCTGCCAGCTACCGGCTCTCCGCGCTGCTGTCGCTCAGCGGCAGCGTGACTAAGAACACGCCGAACTTTTTAACACTCAGTGAAGCCAGCAGCCGCTGGCACAACGGCGTTGTCGACCTGGAAAACACCCAGTACTCGCTGTCGGCCAGCCTGTCGCTACCGGGGCTGGGGAGTGTTTCCCTCAGCCACGCTGAAAGCACCCGCTTTGGCGCCGGGCGCGGTACCACGCGTTACAACATGCTGAGCTGGAGCAGAAATATCAGCAGGGCGCTGCTGTCGGCCAGCTATGCGCGCAGCAGCGGCGGCTCTGGCGATAAACAGCTGTCGGTTAACCTGACGCTGCCGCTGGGGCAGCAGCAGCTCAGCAGCTATTACCGCAGCAGTGCCAGGTCCAGCCAGCTGGGTGCCCAGACGCAGGGGGCGCTTAACAAAAATATGAGCTACGCGCTGTCAACCGAACGCGATCTGCAGCAGCGCACGCAGTCGGTGCAGGGCGGGGTTAATGCCAACCTGCACTACACCATGATGGGGGTGACCACCCAGCAGAGCGGCGGCGGTTCAAGCAGTTACTCACAGAGCGGCAGCGGGAGTATGGCGCTGATCGACCGCCATCTGCTGTTCTCGTCTCATCCGGTCGGCCAGACGTTTGGCCTGATTGTGCTGAATGAACCGCTGGCCAACGTTGAGATAAGCACCCAAGGCGGCACCAGCTGGACCGACTGGCGCGGGCTGGCGCTGGCGCCCAACCTGCAGGCGTGGAGAGAGAGCGGGCTGGATTTGAACACCGAAACGCTGCCGAAGCGCAGCGATGTCAGCAACGGCCACCGTAGCGTCAACCTGGCGCGCGGGGCGGTCAAGCGCATCAACTTCTCCGTGCTGACCACGCGCCGGCTGCTGCTGACGCTGCAGCTCAGCGACGGCAAACCGCTGCCGCGCGGCAGCATGGTGAGAGATGAAAACAATAAGCTGTTAACCATGGCGATCGATGACGGCACCGTTTATCTCGAAAATTCGCCGGAAAAAGCCACGCTGCATATTGAAATAGCCGATAAACAGCAGCAGTGCAGCTTCTCCTATCAGCTTGAAGACGATAAGTCGCAGGATGCGCCTTTCCAGAAAATCAGCGGCGTCTGCGTCTGAATACCATCAACCAGGGAGGAACAGGATGAAAATAGTGAGCCGCACTTTACTGCTCAGCACGCTGATTACCGCTTCAACCGCGCACGCCGATACGCAGCTCACGCTGCAGGTAAAAGGGGCGATCTCGCCACCCTCGTGCGATCTGACCATTGACCAGCAGGGGGTGCTTGACTGGCAGCAGATTAACAGCGCGTCGCTGTCAACCACCCATGCCACCACGCTGCCTGCGCGCACCACCCATCTTAACGTCAGCTGCGAAACCGCTACCCTGTTCGCGCTGCGCGCTAAGGATATTGCCGCCCGAGCGGCAGAGGCAGGCAGCGGCGATGCCACCCGGTTCAGCCTGGGCACCACCCGCACAGGCAAAGCGATTGGCAGTTACACCATTCGCAGCGCGGCCAGCAGCTGCCTGGTGGATGGGAAAAAGATGGCGGCACTGATGAGTTCCGACGACAGGGGTAAAACCTGGCAGCCGGTGCAGGACGAGCTGAGCTGGACCACGTCGGGTGAGCAGCTGATCGCCTTTTCTGACGGCGCTAACCCGCAGCCACTGCCGGCGAAAACGGCGGTCTTTACGCTGCGCGTTACCCCCTCGGTGGCGGCACGGCAGGCGCTGGATTTTGACGACAGCGTCACCCTGGCCGGCAGCACCACCTTCGATTTAGTCTATCTGTAGCGCAACTAACGGTAACCGCAACCCGTGAAATTCAATCGATTCAGTGCGCTAACCCTCTGCCTGACTGCGCTGCTGGGGGCGGGCGCAGCAGAAGCATCCATTATGCGCCCGGCCAGCTCGATGGTGCTGATCCAGGAGGCGGCGCAGGGCGGCAGCCTGAACGTGACCAATACCAGCGATGTGGACGCCCTGCTGTATGTGAAAATCTACGATCTGCCGGACGATCGGGGTCCGCAGCTGCTGGTCACGCAACCGGTGACCCGGCTGGCGGCTGGCGAGACGCAGCGCGTGCGCTTTCTACTCAATACCCGCGCAGCGCTGACGCATGAGCACCTGAAAAGGGTGATCGTTGAGGGGATCCCGCTGGTGCCGATCGACGCGGATCGCGTGGCGGTCAATCTGCGCCAGGATCTGCCGGTGATCATCCATCCGGCGGCTCTGCCCATGCTGGCGGATCCGTGGAAGATGCTGCGCTGCAGGACGGTCAATGGCGATCTGCGCATCGAAAATAGCGGCCGCTACGTGGTTCGCCTGGCGCAGAGCATCACGCTGCTGCCGCAGCAGAAAACAGTGACGCTGGATAAAAGTTATCTGCTGCCCGGGGAGGTCATCACGCTGGCCGGGCAGGGAAGGTCAGAGACGCGCCAGCTGGAGATTCAGAGCCTGTCAAAGTATGGCTACGTCGCCGGAAAGTTTCGGCTGATCGTTAGCGGGGCAGCGCATGCGCAAACATCAGGGAGGAAAAGTGATTAAAAGAAAAATTCAGATGCGTCAGCTGGCAAGGCGCGCGCTGGCTGCTGCCCTGCTGCTCACTCCGCTGGGGGCCGCAGCAGCCTGTACTATCAGCAGCAGTACTTTACAGCTGGATTATGGCCAGCTGAATAAACAGATTATGCCAGACAGCGCCAGCCGGATTGAACTACCGGCACGTGAAGTGCAGGTCAGCGTGGATTGCGATGCCCCCCGGGAGATGAAACTGGCATTTAGCGGGCGCAACGGCAGCAACCCGCAGCAGTTCTCTTTTGGCCGTGATGGAAATCTCGAGGTGGCTATTTCAGCGCTGGTGCTCGACAAACATGCCAGTCAGTTTATTGAACGATCGCCGTGGCTGCGTACCAGTGAAGCGCAAAATAAGAGTACGGCAAAATTATTGCCGGGCAGTCAGATTATTATCAACCCGGCTGGGCAGCATCTCAGTTTTACCCTGAAACTGCATCCGGTATTTAGCAACAGTCTGTTTGCCGTTCAGGATGATTATTCCCCTGAGAATGCGATTACGATATCGCTCATCGATTAAAGCGGAAGGCTGTTTTTATTTTAACGGGACAGTTAGATTAGCAAATAAAAACACCGCCGCAGCGGTGTTTTTATTTAACGCGGAGGAGAGTTCATCTCCTGCACGGATTATTTTGCTGCACGCTCGAAAGAAGAAACAATTTCAGCTTTAGCCGCTGCCACACCTTCCCAACCGTCAACTTTAACCCATTTCCCTTTTTCCAGCGCTTTGTACTGCTCGAAGAAGTGGGTGATCTGGCCGCGCAGCAGTTCTGGCAGGTCGTTCACATCCTGGATGTGCTCATACTCTTTGCTCAGCTTGCTGTGTGGAACGGCAACAACCTTGGCATCTTCACCCGATTCGTCGGTCATTTTCAGCACGCCTACTGGACGGCAGCGGATCACTGAACCTGGCTGCAGTGGGTACGGGGTTGGCACCAGCACGTCTACCGGGTCACCATCCAGGGAGAGGGTGTTGTTGATGTAACCGTAGTTGCACGGGTAGAACATCGCAGTCGCCATGAAGCGGTCTACGAACAGCGCGCCAGTCTCTTTGTCGACTTCGTATTTGATCGGAGAGGCATTCGCTGGGATCTCAATCACGACGTAGATATCATCTGGCAGGTCTTTGCCCGCAGGAACGTGGTTCAGGCTCATTTCGATTCCTTTAATTAGCGTAGTTAAGTGCCAGGTATTATAGCTATCTCACCCGGCAACGCACCCCCCTTTTTCCGGCTTTCAGAATAGACCTGAGCGCGGTGGCGCCGTGTTTGCGAGAAAAAACGCTGCCGCTGATGCGCTACAGGGATTAAAAAAGCTTAAGCGCTGCCGTTTTAAGCAGATTAATCGATTAATAATCTCCATTTTGTGCAAAAAAACGCCACGCTCAGCGCCCCTTTTTCTCTGACATGCAGCTTCCCTGTCTGCCCCTACTGCAGGGGAGTGGAACAGCGGTGAATGCCGCTTTAGCTAGCATTAATGACTGCTTTTCTTCTTTTAGCGAGAGATTAATAGATTAATAAAGTGACTTACCAGACAGGAAAACTATGATGGCTGCGAATCTTGTTGGGGTGATTGCGGTGTATTCCCACTGCCATAGCCCCCCTCAGTTACGGACTACAACAATGACACTGAAGATAAAAAAACTCTCCTGCGCTCTGGCCTTACTCTGCAGCGTGACAGTGAGCCAAAACGCGCTGGCAGCAGACAGCGCCATGCTGGAAATTCGCGGAGTGATTAAACCTCCTTCGTGCAACATCGATTTTCAGGGCGGCGGCAGGCTGGACTGGGGCAAGATCCGCGCCTCAGAGTTGAAGCGCGATGAGCCGACCTGGCTGTCACAGAAAAGCACCAGCCTGAACGTTAGCTGTGCCTCCCCAACGCTGTTTTCCATCAAATCGAAGGATGTGGCGGAGCTGGCCGGCACGCCGCTGGATGGGGTGCCCGATCCGGCGCTACAGTTCAGCCTCGGCGCCACGCGAGAAAACAAACTGGTGGGGGTTTACCGCATCAGCACCATCCGCGAGGCATCTCAACTGAACAGTAAACCCGATATTTTCTTCGTCAGCTCAGATGACCATGGTTCAAGCTGGACCCGCATCAACACCATTGAGTGGAGTAATAGCGAAACCCTGAATGCCTTCAGCGACAGCGTAACGGCTGCACCGGTGGTCGCCTCAAACGTGATGCTGAATATCCAGGTCACCCCGGCTATCTCCCCGGCGGACGAGCTGGGCAAGCTGGAGAATATCCCGCTCAACGGCAACGCGACCTTTGACATTGTCTACCTCTGAAACAACGCCTGAATTAAAGAGTGATTAATATGAAAAAAATGACATTACCACTGGTCGCCGCCGCTGTGCTGGGGCTGGGATCTCTCAGTGCGACGCAGGCAGCAACCCAGGCACGGCTGCAGGTCAGGGGGATTATCGAGCCACCCGCCTGCAACGTTGCGCTGGAGGGTGGCAGCGTACTTAACTGGGGGGATATTGATGCCACCAGCCTGCACGCCAACCGGGCAACCCAGCTGGAGAGTAAAAGCGTTAACCTCAAAGTTGCCTGTGAAGCCAGCGCGCTGGTGCTGGTGAAGCCAGCCGATATTGCTGAACTGGCAGGGCAAGTCAGCATTGATGGTAAAAACGACGCCAGCTATTTCAGTCTGGGTACCACGTCAGAAGGCAAGATGATCGGCGCCTGGACGCTGAGTGCCGAGGCAAAGAACGCCCATGCTGATGACAAACAGGCGGTGATGCTGCTGGAGTCGGATACCGGCGGCAGCAGCTGGACAGCCAGCAGTCAGGAAATTCAATGGAAGGCATCCGGCAATAGTCTGTATGGCTTAGCGCTGGATGGCGAAGCGTTGCCAGCGGCAACCAAAGAGCTGACCATGGGACTTTCGGCCACGCCCTATATTGCGTCAATTAACGACCTCGGGAACGCTGATGATATTACGCTCTCCGGTATGGCAACTTTTGATGTGGTCTATCTCTGACCTGACGTTATCTCCCCTCGCTTAATAGAGGCGTAATTAACGCCTTTACAGTCTGAATTACGCAGAGAAAAAAATAGTTATCTTTGGCATGCCACGAACCCTGGTGGCATGTCCTTTTTCTCTATGTGTTATTTTTAACGGAAAGTTTATTTATATGTTATTACGTTCTTTATTATTATCACTGGCTGTTATTTCTCCTTTCGCGCAGTCATCAATTATGAAACCTGAAACCTCAATGGTGCTTATTAATGAGGAAGAGGGCGGTGGCAGTATTAATATAACCAACACCAGCGATACCGAAGCGCTGCTTTACGTAAAAGTTTACGACCTGCCGGATGATAAAGAGCCGCAGATACTGGTCACTCAACCCGTTAGCCGCATTGCTGCCGGTCAGACGCAGCGCGTGCGCTTTATTCTCAATCAGGATAAACCGCTACAGCATCAGCACATGAAGCGGGTTATTTTCGAAGGGATACCGCCGCAGACTGCCAGCGGCGCCAACAGTATTGGCATGAATATTCGTCAGGATCTGCCGGTCATTATCCATCCGGCAGCGCTGGAGATGAGCGCTGACCCGTGGAAGGCGCTGAAATGGACTCAGCGCGGCACAACCTTAACCGTCACCAATCCCTCAGACATGGTGGTGCGCCTGGCGCAGGAGATCGAACTGCTGCCGCTAAGAAGGAAACTGAAGCTCAGTAAAAGCTACATCCTGCCGGGGCAGTCGCTAAACGTGACGCTGCCGGAAAGCGCAGGCGTCCAGTCGGGTCGCCAGGTGCAGATTCAGACGCTCTCTAAATATGGCTATGTTGCCGGTAAGTTTAAACAGCCGGTCTCGCTTGCCAGCTAATGAACAGGCCGCTACTTCTGCTGCTGACCCTCGCTGGCGCCCTGCATTCTGGCTGTGGCGCTGCAGACGATGGGACGCAGCCGGCCAGCGCCGCCGTCAGCTGGGACGCGGGGCGCCTGAAGCGCAGCGGTATCGACCCCAGCATGCTGCAGCTGCTTGAGCGCAACAACCGTTTCCCGGCAGGCGATAACCTGGTGGATATCAGCCTGAACGGCCAGATGGTGGGCGCCTTTCGGGTGCGTTTTGGCCCGCAGGGGGCACTGTGCTTTACGCCCAAACTGTTTCAGCAGCTGGGCGTGAAAGAGGTGCGGCCTGACGGCCCGGCAGGCGAGGAGAGTGCCGCCTGCCATGACTGGGCCGACAGCGATCCTGACGTCAGCATTCGCTATCGTCCCTACCGTCTGACGGTCAGCCTGGTGGTGCCGCAGGATCGACTGCAGCAGGAGGATCCGGCGCTGCAGGGTGAAGAGGGCGGTGGCGCGGGCATGCTCAACTACGAATTCTATACCTCGCTGGCGCGCGCGCGCGGCTGGCAGGAGCGTTACAGCTGGCTGAACACCGAGAACGGCATCAATGTTAATAACTGGCTGGTGCGCAGTCGCCAGCAGTTTCAGAAGATGGATGGCAAAGTGGGCGGCGAAATCAGCTCGCTCTGGGCGCAGCGCTATCTGCAGCCGCTTAACAAACTGCTGCAGGCGGGGGTGGTGAATGTCAGCAATACGCCCTTCGCGCTGGGCGTCATTAACGGCGTACAGCTGATGCCGGACAACGGCCTGAATCCGGAGAAAGGTTCCGGCGTGACGGTAAACGGCTTTAGCGCGACGGCCCAGGCAAGAGTCGAAATACGCCAGTATGGCATGGAGGTTTTTCGTACGCTGGTACCGGCAGGCGCCTTCACGCTGGATAATATTCCGGTGAAAAATCGCAATGCCGATCTTGAGGTAACGGTAACGGAAACCGATGGACGCGTGCAGCAGTTCAGCGTACCGGCCAGCGGCTTCGGGCGCACGCTCACCTCCAGCGCGCAGGGCTACTCGCTGGCGATCGGAAAGATGCGCAACAGCGGCGGTGGCGAGCAACCGCTGCTGGCGACGCTGTCGCAGCAGTGGCAGCCGGCAGGGTGGCTCGATCTGCAAAGCGGCATGCTGCTCTCCCGGCAGTATCATTCGCTGGCGCTGGCGGCTTCGTCCGCCCCGCTGCCCGCGCTGACGGTCATGTCGCAGCTGGTCGCGGTCAATGACAGCTACCGTCGCCAGGTCAGCAGACAGCTGCGGCTGAACACGCGCTATCAGTTCTCTGACACCTTCTCCGCCAGCGTCGGGCTGACTAAAAGCAGCAGTGGTTTTCTCACGCCGGCTGAAGCGACGGATCGCCAGCGCACGACAAAGAAAGAGGGCACCACCCAGTACAGCCTGATGTTGGCCTGGGCGCCCCCTAAACTGGGGCGATTCACCTACAGCCACGCGGTATCTCAACGCTCGCATGATGGCAAACCTTCGCGCTTTCACACCCTTGGCTGGAGTAAGCGCGTGGCGTCTACGCTGGTGACGGTGCACGCTTCACACGGCAGTGACGGGCGAAGCAACGACCACCAGCTGTCGCTTAACCTGAGCTTCCCGCTCGGCGAACAGCGGCAAAACAGCTACTACCGTCGCAGCAATGACAGCGAACGTATTGGGCTGGAGAGCAGTGGCGAACTCTCTGACAACAGTAACTACCAGCTCTCGACCGAGCGCGACCTGACGGGAAGATCCTCGTCGGTCTACGGCGCCCTGAACACCAATCTGCACTATACGTGGATGAACGCCACCGCAGGTTACGACAGCGCCGGGCAGCAAAATTACTCCCTTGGCCTTAACGGGGGCATGGCGCTGCATGAGGGAGGGCTGACCTTCACCGCCTCGCGCATTGGCGATACCTTCGGCGTGGTGGAGCTGAATGAGAAGCTGGCCGGGGTGGAGATCGTCTCGCCCGGCGGCACCAGCTGGACCGACTGGCGTGGGCGGGCGCTGGTGCCGTCGATGACGCCGTGGCAGCGCAGCAGCATCGATGTGAATACCGAGAAGCTGCCAAAACATATTGATATCAGTAACGGTCACCGTGATGCCACGCTGGCGCGCGGCACGGTGAAAAAGTTTCGCTATGCCATGCTCACCAGCAATCGCCTGCTGTTCAACCTGACGCTGGCTAACGGTAAACCGCTGCCGCGCGGCAGCCGCGTCTGGGATCGAAAAAACAATTACATCACCAGCGCCATCGATGATGGCGTGGTCTGGCTAAGCAACTCCCCCGAACAGGTGCATCTTGTCGCCGAGACCGGCAGCGGCGAACAGCGCTGTGAATTCCATTACGACAGCAAAAACAGCAGATCGGAGAAACAACTGTATGAAAAAGTTATCGCGCAGTGCCTGTAACAGCCTGCTGATTCTGGCCACGCTGCTCTCTGCGGCGTCAGCAGAAGCAGCCTGTCACGTGACCAGCCACGGTGGGCGCATCGATTACGGCGAGTTGAATCGCCACCTTATCCCCGGCTCGGCAGAAAAATTGAGCCTGACGGCGCGCGAGGTGCAGATCGGCATTGACTGCGATGCGCCACAAATTATCAGCGTGCGCTTCACCTCAGCGCAGGGCGCAGAAGCGGCCTTTGCCTTCGGGCAACAGGGAGAGATGCAGCTGCGGCTGCATGATGCCCGCCTCGACAGCCGCGCGGCCAGCTTCAATTTTCTGCCGTCAGGGGGAAGTCCGGAGAGCGCGCAGCCGCTGAGTGAGGTCTTCGCCGAGCCGGAAAGCCGCATTGTTATGCGTGAACCGGGTCAGCACCTGCGCTTTACGCTGTCGCTGCTGCCGCGCTTTGCGCCGGGGTTTTCCAGCGTGCGCGATCGGACGTCGTTATTGACTCAGATCAGGCTGGAGGTGTCAGAAGGCACATAACCCTGCGCGAAGGGTAAAGATTAACCGCAGAAGTGCCGATAATGATGACGATTTAACGCTCTTGAATAATCTGACTATCTTATCGGGACAACAATCATGCTGAAGAAGATTTCAATACGCTCGGGATTACTGGTGCTGCTCTCACTGATGACGCTATTGCTGCTGGTGGTCAGCATCATGGGGATTATCGCTATTCAGAAAGGAAATCGCTCGCTGGATGTTATCAATCGCATCCAGGGTATTGAACTCAATGCCTTATATATCACTAATGGCAACCTGCTGCGCACCCGCGCTACCGCCGCGCTGGCCATTCGCAAGCTTGAGGTTGGCTTGCCGGATGAAGCGGCTACCATCGCCAGGCGTTCTGCCAGTTATGTGGCTATTTCACAGCAAGAGCTGAAACGATTCGTCGATGCCGGTACGGTGACGGCGCACGGTAAAACGCTGGCCGATGCGGTGGTCGCCACCTACAAGGATTACCTGGACGGCGGCATCACGCCGATGATGAACGCGCTGCAAAAGCAGAGCGCGGATGATTACTACGAGGTGCTGGAGGGCAACATCTCCCCGCTGGCCGGTAAGTTTTCCGATGCGGTCAATAATTTCGGCAGCTATGCCGATGAGGTGAGCGAGGCTCAGCTGGCGCAGGCGGCACGCAATCAGACGCTGATGACGGTGCTGATTCTGGTAGCGGGCGGCCTGACCCTGCTGCTGGTCGCGCTGGCGTGGATGGTGCTGCGTGAACTGCTGTTGAAGCCGCTGGATGGCGCGATTAAGCATCTGGAGCATGTCGCGGCAGGCGATCTCACCCAGCCGGTACCGGAAAGCGGCAATACCGAACTGGGCCGCCTCAATGCTGCGCTCGGCAGCATGCAGCAGTCGCTGCAGCACTCGGTCAGCCTGGTGCGCGACGCCAGCATGCAGATTGACGTCGGCAGCCGCGAGCTGGCCTCTGGCAACCTCAACCTCTCGCAGCGCACTGAAGAGTCGGCCGCCTCGCTGGAGCAGACCGCCGCCAGCATGGAGCAACTGACCGCCACCGTGAAGCAGAATGCGGATAATGCCCAGCAGGCGCACCAGCTGGCGCGCTCGGTCTCGGACACGGCCGATAAAGGCGCCGAAGTGGTGTGCTACGTGATGGAGAAAATGGCGGAGATCGCCAACAGCTCCCAGCGCATTGGCGACATCCTCGGCGTTATCGACGGTATCGCCTTCCAGACCAATATTCTGGCGCTGAATGCCTCGGTGGAAGCGGCGCGAGCAGGTGAGCAAGGGCGTGGTTTCGCCGTGGTCGCCAGCGAAGTGCGCAACCTCGCACAGCGCAGTGCCACCGCCGCTAAAGAGATCCGTACGCTGATTGCGGAGTCGCAAGTCCGCGTCAACGAAGGCAGCGACATGGCGACCAAAGCCGGGGAAACCATGGATGAGATCTCCAGCGAGGTGATGCGCGTGACCACCCTGATGAAAGAGATCTCCAGCGCGTCACAGGAGCAGAGCCGGGGCATCGAGCAGGTGAATCAGGCGGTGACGCAGATGGATGAAGTGGCACAGCAGAACGCCGCGCTGGTCGAAGAAGCCGCCGCTGCCACCCAGTCGCTGGAAGAGCAGTCGCAGCAGTTAGTGCAGACAATGGCGGTGTTTAAAGTCACTCACGTCGCCTAAATCGTAGGGGCGAGGCATGCCTCGCCCTGATCAACGCGGGTCGGGCATGCCCGACCCCTACGAATCAGTTGCCGTTATCCGGGAACTCACGCAGGAAGCGTTCAGTGTCATCGACCATATGATCGTTACCGACGAAGAACGGTGAGCGCTCGTGCAGGCTTTGCGGCACCAGATCAAGAATACGGTTTTTACCATCAGAGGCTTTACCGCCGGCCTGCTCCGCCAGGAACGCCATCGGATTGCACTCGTACAGCAGGCGCAGCTTGCCTTTCGGGTGGCTGGCAGTGCTTGGGTACAGGTAGATGCCGCCTTTCAGCAGGTTGCGGTGGAAGTCCGCCACCAGCGAGCCGATATAGCGTGAGGTGTAAGGACGGTGCGTCTCTTTATCCTCTTCCTGGCAGAATTTGAGGTACTTTTTCACACCCTGCGGGAAGCGGATATAGTTACCTTCGTTGATCGAGTAGGTGTAACCCTTCTCCGGGAAGGTCATACGCTCTGCGCTCAGGCAGAACACGCCCAGTGACGGGTCGTAAGTGAAGGCATGCACGCCACAGCCGGTGGTATAAACCAGCATGGTGGAGGAGCCGTAAACCACGTACCCGGCCGCAACCTGCTGGCTGCCCGGCTGCAGGAAGTCTTCTTCGGTGACCGGTGTACCCGGTGGGGTAATACGGCGGTAGATGGAGAAGATGGTACCGACAGACACGTTAACGTCGATGTTGGAGGAGCCGTCAAGCGGATCCATCAGCACCACGTACTTGCCGTTTTCGACGCCTTCGAAGATCACAATCTCATCTTCTTCTTCAGAGGCGATACCGGCCACGATACCGCGCGCTTTCAGAGCCGCCTTCAGCTTTTCGTTGGCAAACAGATCGAGCTTCATCTGTTCTTCGCCCTGAATATTTTCAGCGCCGCTGGCGCCGAGAATATCGACCAGGCCAGCTTTGTTAATATCGCGGTGGATGATCTTCGCGCCCAGCTTGATCGCGGAGATTAACGCGGTCAGTTCGCCTGTCGCGTGCGGAAAGTCGTGTTGCTTCTCGACGATGAATTCGCCTAACGTTTTCATAACACAATCCCTGAATCTGCGGTTGAGTAGCAGCCTGCTTCACAAACTGCCAACGTATGCGTACGCAGTCTAGCCGATTGGGCGCTAAAGAACATAGGGCAAATCCGTTTCTTCCGCACGATGGGGACGGTACACTGTGCGGGAACTTTTTAAGCAACGGACCTTTTATGCGTATTCATATCCTCGGTATCTGTGGCACTTTCATGGGCGGTCTGGCGATGCTGGCACGCGAGCTTGGCCATGAAGTCACGGGCTCAGATGCTAACGTCTACCCGCCAATGAGCACGCTGCTGGAAAAGCAGGGTATTGATTTAATTCAGGGTTATGACGCCTCACAGCTCGATCCCGCCCCGGACCTGGTGATCATCGGCAACGCCATGACGCGCGGCAATCCGTGTGTGGAAGCAGTGCTGGAGCGCAATATTCCTTACCTCTCCGGCCCGCAGTGGCTGCACGATTACGTGCTGCGCGACCGCTGGGTGATTGCGGTGGCGGGAACCCACGGTAAAACCACCACCGCCGGCATGGCAGCGTGGATTTTACAGGCCTGCGGCTATCAGCCAGGGTTTGTGATTGGTGGGGTACCGGGGAATTTCGAGGTTTCAGCGAATTTAGGAAAAAGCCCATTCTTCGTGATCGAGGCCGACGAGTACGACTGTGCGTTCTTCGACAAGCGTTCCAAGTTCGTGCACTACTGTCCGCGCACCCTGATCCTCAACAACCTTGAGTTTGACCACGCCGATATCTTTGACGATCTGCGTGCGGTGCAAAAGCAGTTCCACCACCTGGTGCGCATCGTGCCGGGGCAGGGCAAGATCATCCTGCCGGAGCACGATGCCAATATTAAGCAGGTGATGGCGATGGGCTGCTGGAGCGAGCAGGAAACCGTGGGTGAAAACGGCCACTGGCAGGCGAAGAAGCTGTCGCCGGATGCGTCGCACTGGGAAGTGCTGCTGGACGGTGAGCGCGTAGCCGAGGTCAACTGGGCGCTGGTTGGCGAGCACAATATGCATAACGGCATGATGGCGATTGCTGCGGCACGCCATGTGGGCGTGAAGCCGGAAGATGCCGGGCGTGCGCTGAATGACTTTATCAACGCCCGCCGCCGCCTGGAGCTGCGCGGTGAGAGCAACGGCATCAAAGTGTACGATGACTTTGCTCACCACCCGACCGCTATCCTCGCCACGCTCTCCGCGCTGCGTGGCAAAGTGGGCGGCACCGCGCGCATTCTGGCGGTGCTGGAACCGCGTTCAAACACCATGAAGATGGGTATCAGCAAGAACGATCTTGCCCCGTCGCTGGCGCGTGCGGATGAAGTGTTCCTGTTCCAGCCGCACCACATTCCGTGGCAGGTCTCTGAGGTTGCCGATGCCTGCATTCAGCCGGCGCAGTGGAGTGCGGATATTGATACGCTGGTCGAGATGATCGCCAAAAAAGCCCAGCCGGGGGATACCATCCTGGTGATGAGCAACGGCGGTTTTGGCGGGATCCATCAGAAGTTGCTGGACCGGTTAGCTTAGCGGGTATGGCGGGCCGATCGAAAAAAACGATCGGCCCCTACATCGGTGTCTGTAGGGGCGGACCCTGCTTTTCGGTCCGCCCTTAACAGGCTGTCATGACGCCTGAGCTAATTCGCGCAGATACTGGAAAATCTGACGGTAGGCTTTTGGTGGCTTATTGGTCGCTTTCTCTTTCTGCGCGTTACGGATCATCGCACGCAGCTGCTGGCGGTCCGCATCCGGGTAGAGGTTAAGTACCTCCGGGATCACGTCATCACCCTGTTCCACCAGGCGGTCACGCAGTACTTCCAGCTTATGGAACAGCGCAACCTGCTGGTTGTGGCGGTTCTTCAGCTTGTCCAGCGCGGTACGGATCGGCTCTTCATCACGCGAGCGCAGCATCTTACCAATCAGCTGCATCTGGCGGCGGCGGCCCTCTTTCTTGATCTTCTGCGCCAGCTCAATCGCGGCACGCAGATCTTCATCCAGTGGGATCTTGTCCAGGGAGTTTTTCCCCAGTTCCACCAGTTCACCACCGAGGCGCTTCAGCTCTTCGGCGTCACGTTTAATCTCACTTTTACTGACCCAGATAATCTCTTCGTCTTCTTCTTCTTCGTTATCGGGTACTTCGTCGAGCCAGTCATCGGGCTGCTTGGTCATTGGTACGGCTCCTGAAAAAGAGGCTAATGCTATCAGGTTACGTGGCTACTGCGAAATTGTTCTCTGAGTCTGTTAGACTCAAATCATTCCTTATCACCTTGAGAGCTGCATTTGATGCAGGTATTTCTCAACTAATTATATGGCAGGCCGATGAAATTACTCTCCCAAGTTGCAGAACAGCGTAAAACCCTGGAGCAGGCGGTCTCAACAGCACTCGAGCTGGCGAAAGTCAGCAGCGATGGGGCAGAAGTCGCGGTAACCAAAACCACCGGCATCAGCGTCAGCACGCGTTACGGGGAAGTGGAAAACGTCGAATTCAACAGCGATGGTGCGCTCGGCATCACCGTTTACTATCAGAACCGTAAGGGCAGCGCCTCCTCCACCGATCTCAGCCCGGAGGCGATCAAACGCACCGTGCAGGCCGCGCTGGATATTGCACGCTACACCTCACCGGATCCCTTTGCCGGCGTGGCGGATCGCGAGCTGCTGGCGTTTGACGCACCGGATCTCGATCTGTTTCACCCAACGGAGATCGACGCCGATCGCGCTATCGAACTGGCTGCGCGTGCAGAACAGGCTGCGCTGCAGGCTGACTCGCGCATCACCAACACCGAAGGAGGCAGCTTTAACAGCCACGTCGGTATTAAAGTGTTTGGCAACAGCCACGGCATGCTGCAGGGCTACTGCTCCAGCCGTCATTCGCTCTCCAGCTGCGTGATTGCGGAAGCCAACGGCGATATGGAGCGTGACTACGCCTATACCATTGGCCGGGCGATGGAGGATTTGAAGTCGCCAGAGTCGGTCGGTGAAGAGTGCGCGCGCCGCACGCTGTCACGCCTGTCGCCGCGCAAAATGTCGACGATGAAAGCGCCGGTGCTGTTTGCCGCGGAAGTGGCCACCGGGCTGTTTGGTCACCTGGTGGGGGCCATCAGCGGCGGCAGCGTCTACCGCAAATCCACCTTCCTGCTTGACTCCCTCGGCCAGCAGATCCTGCCGGAATGGCTGACGATTGAGGAGCATCCGCACCTGCTGAAAGGGCTGGCCTCAACGCCGTTTGACAGCGAAGGCGTGCGTACCGAGCGCCGCGACATCATTAAAGATGGTGTACTGCAGAACTGGCTGATGACTAGCTACTCGGCGCGCAAGCTGGGGCTGCAGAGCACCGGCCACGCGGGCGGCATCCATAACTGGCGCATTGCCGGGCAGGGCCACAGCTTTGATGACCTGCTCAAGCAGCTCGGCACCGGGCTGGTGGTGACGGAACTGATGGGCCAGGCGGTCAGTGCGCTGACCGGCGACTACTCGCGCGGCGCATCCGGTTTCTGGGTTGAGAATGGCGTAATCCAGTATCCGGTCAGTGAAATCACCATCGCCGGTAACCTGAAAGATATGTGGCGCAATATGGTGACCATCGGCAGCGATATTGAAACCCGCAGCAATATCCAGTGTGGATCCATTCTGTTACCAGAAATGAAGATTGCCGGGCAGTAATTTAGCGATTTAGGCGTATGCTTATCAGGCGGCTGCTCAGACAGTCGCCTTTTTTTATAATTAAAAGGACTGAAGCAATGCGTAAATTAATGTTTGCAATGTTGAGTGGTTCGCTGTTGTTATCCAGTTTCGCCGTGCTGTCGCAGGATCTGGAAGGCGATATGGATATGCTGAAAGGCGGCCTGCGTACGGTGCAGAAAACCGACGATAAAGCCGAAATGATTAAAGCGCTGACCGATATGAAGGGCGCAGCTGAAAACGCTAAAACCCAGACGCCGGATAAGCTTAAGGGCCAGTCGGCAGACAGCGCGCAGATCAAAGACTATCACGCCGGGCTGGATACCCTGATTGGCCAGATCGATACCAGCCTTAAGCTGGCCAATGACGGGGACCTGAAAGGCGCGAAGGAAGAAGCGAAAAAAATGGCTGAAACCCGCGACGCCAATCACAAAAAGTTCCGCTAACGCTCAGGGCCGGGAATTATCCCCGGCCCTGATTAAATCCGTCATAGGTTTTTCCTCTATTTCCTTCTGCTGGACGCTTTACTCTGCTGCTGTTTTCTCTGCCTCTGCATAAATGGCGCAAAATAGTCTTTATTTTGTGATTTAACTCTCATTTTATAATTATTGATGCACGGTCTGATGTTTTTTGCGACCTGGCTCGTACCCCATCCGTTTATTTCCGCTTGCTGGCGGAAAAAGTCGTTCTCCACAGCACCTCTGCGCAGCGGTAGCTTATAACCATTGCAAAAAGGGGGGGACAAACGTGAGTAATGGAACGGGGCCGAGTGTGGCAACAGAGCAGGATGATGAGATTCAGGCGCTGGCCGCACGGGTGATGGGGCAGATTGCCGACCTGTTTGCGGCCAGGGCAATACAGCCCAACCCGGTACAGCAGCAGATGCTTACCTCCCACGTGCGGGCGATGGCGCTGCGCTCGCTGACCGGTGAGGCGCTACCCGAAGTGGAAGCTGACCTGTTTGACGATATTTCGCCAGAATCCATGCTGCTGGCACAGCAGGTGGTCGATCTGTTCGGTAACCTGCCGAAAGAGGAAGCCTGGCTACTCTCCGTGCATTTCGAAGTCGCCAAAGAAAACCAATAGTGTGCCTGGTTTACTTGCCATTTTGGGATTGGGCAGTGCTCAAAATCCTCACGTACTACGTGTACGCTCCGGTTTTTCCGCGCTGTCCGCACCCAAACTGACTGCGCCACCGACGGCACGAGTAATCACTCTATAAATCAAAGGAATACACCATGTCTCAAATCATCGTAGTGATCGGCGATCGTTTAGGTAAAGGCCAGAAAGTGGCAGCAGGTATCGAGAAAGCGGGCGGTAAAGCCATCGTGGTTCCTGGCGTGGCAGCGGATATGAAGCTGGGCGACGTGATGAAAGCTGAAAACGCCAACTTCGGAATCTCCTTCTGCGGCAGCGGCGGCGCAGGTGCCATCACCGCACAGAACAAATATGGCTATAAAGCCAAACACGGCATGCGCTCCATCGACGAAGGCGTCACCGCCATCAACGAAGGCGCCACCGTGCTGGGCTTCGGCTTTATGGATAAAGAAGAGCTGGGCGAGCGTCTGGTGCAGGCGTGGCAGAAGAAGCACGGCTGATGAAAGAGCAATTCACCACCACGGTGAACGTCAGCGGCAAGGGCGACAGCAAAGCAAAAGCCTTTGCCGACGCCCTGAGCCGGGTGCAAAACACGGTGCTCAAGTCAACCAGCAATATCCTCCTGCGTATTGAGCCGGTGGATGTGAAGGTGCTGCGTGCCGAACTGCGCGTCAAAACGGAAAAGTTTCTGTTCTTCTTTCTGGCGCGTGAACGGCGAACCTACAGCGTTGAGCTGGCGATCACCGTCAACGTCGCGGTGGTCGACACCGACAAGGTGGATTTCACCGCGGTTAACTAAAAACGTTGGGATATAAATCCAAAGGAAAAAACTGATGTTTTTAATCATCTTATTTAAGTCGTTGATTATTGGCGGCCTGGTCGGAGTGGGCGTCGGTGCCGGGGCAGCGCGTATGTTCCACGCCCCGACCACACAGGGCATGGGCGCATTTCGCACACTGGGTGAACTGAATTCCTGTGAGGGCGACCCGGCTTCTCACTTCTCCTTCGGCCTTGGCTTCTTCTTTAACGCCTGGGCCTCCTCCGTGGCGGCAGGTTCCTTCACTCAGGACGTTGACCACCGCATCATCCCCAACTGGGGCGCGGCGGCACTGATGGTGAAAAACCGCAACGTGGCGGAAACCCTGCATAACCCGAAAAAGATGGCGATTGCCTGCGGCATCATCGGCATGATTGTGGTGGCGTTTCTCAACTCCACCGCCTCTGCCGTGCCTGCTGCGCTGCAGGTCACCGCGGTGAAAGTGCTGGTGCCTGCGGCTAACCTGCTGGTGAACACCGTGATGCCGGTGATCTTCTGGCTGGCCGCCATCGACGCCGGTAAGAAATCGGGCTTCTGGGCCACCATTTTCGGCGGCCTCGCGCAGCTGATTATGGGTAACGCCGTGCCGGGCCTGGTGCTGGGCATCCTGATCGGCAAAGGGGTGGAAGAGGCGGGCTGGAACCGCGTCACGAAGGTGATGATGATCGCCATCGTGCTGCTGTTCGTGCTGAGCGGCTTCTTCCGTGGCTTCGACATGAAGCTGTTGCAGTCCTTCCAGCTTGGCGTGCCCGGCTGGATGGAGATGATCCACAACTCCCTGAGCGGCAAATAAGAGGACAAGGGTAATGGAAGAGTCAAAAAGCGGTTTCTGGTATGCCGACTGGTCGTTCCCGATCTTTGTCGGTCTGCTCTCTGCCGGGGTGTTCGCCGGTACGCATATGTATTACGTCTACGGCCTGGGCGCGTTTAACGAGGTCGCGTTTGTTTCGATGCTGCGTTCCGGCATGGAAACTGGCGTCTACGGCGCGGTGGCGGCATTTGGTGCCAGCTTCCTGTTTGCGCGCATTATCGAAGGTTCGCTGGTCGGTATTCTTGATATTGGCGGCGCGATCCAGACCGGTATCGGCCTTGGCGTGCCGGCACTGCTGCTTGGGGCAGGCATCGTCTTCCCGGTAGCCAACTTCGCGGCTTCGCTGGTTACCGGCATGGCGCTCGGCCTGGCGGTGGGTTACATCATTATCCTGGCGCGTAAGTTCACCATCAATAACAGCGACTCCACCTACGGGGCCGACGTGATGATGGGCGCGGGTAACGCCTCCGGCCGCTTCCTCGGGCCGTTGATTATCCTGTCGGCAATGGCCGCTTCGATCCCCATTGGCCTCGGCTCGCTGGTGGGTTCACTGCTGTTTTACCTGTGGAATAAACCGATTACCGGCGGCGCTATCCTCGGCGCCATGGTGCTGGGGGCGATCTTCCCGGTGGCGCTGTAACCAACTTGCGCGGCGGCAGGACGCCGCCGCGCTCAGGAGTCTGCAATGTATGATCTGATTATCCGCCGGGCGCGCCTCAGCGATGGCACCCTCAGCGATGTGGCGATTCGCGCGGGCAAGATTGCCGAAATCGGGCAAATCGACGGCCCGGCACAGCGCGAGTGGGACCTGCACGGGCGCTACTGGCTCAGCGCGGGCTGGATTGATTCACACGTTCACTGCTACCCCAAATCGCCGATTTATCACGATGAAGCCGACCGCATTGGCGTGGAAACCGGCGTCACCACGGTGGTGGACGCCGGCAGCACCGGCGCCGACGATATCGACGATTTCTACCAGCTGACGCGCAGCGCCAGCACCCAGGTTTACGCACTGCTCAATATCGCCCGCAGCGGCATTCTGACGCAGAACGAGTTAGCGGATATGGCGCGCATTGACGCCGCAGCGGTACAAGCCGCGCTGCAGCGCCTGCCGCAATTTATTCTCGGCCTGAAAGCGCGTATCAGCAGCAGCGTGGTGGAGCACAACGGCATTAAGCCGCTGCAGCGCGCCAAGGCGATGCAGCAGGAGAACGGCGGCCTGCCGCTGATGGTGCATATCGGCAATAATCCGCCCAACCTCGATGAAATTGCCGATCTGCTGAGCAGCGGCGACATCATCACCCACTGCTATAACGGCAAGCCGAACCGCATTCTGACGCCGCAGGGCGAGCTGCGCGCCTCGGTTAGCGCTGCGCTCAAACGCGGCGTGCGCCTCGACGTTGGCCACGGCAGCGCCAGCTTCAGCTTCGAAGTGGCGCGCGTGGCAATTGCGCAGGGCATTCTGCCGCACACCATCAGCTCCGATATCTACTGCCGCAACCGTCTGAACGGCCCGGTGTATACCCTCGCGCACGTGATGTCGAAGTTCTTCTGCATCGGCATGACGCTGCCGCAGGTGATCGACTGCGTTACCGCGCACGCCGCAGACGGCCTGCGCCTCGCCGGTAAAGGGCGCCTTGAAGTCGGCTATGACGCCGATCTGACCATTTTCGACGTGCAGCAGGAAAGCGCGCTGTTCACCGATTCAGACGGACAAACGCTGTCCGGTACAACGCAGCTGGTGCCGCTGGCCGCTGTGGTCGCCGGTCAGGCATTCGTGACTAACGAAGGGAAGAAACGTAATGACTTCAGTAAATGAGCTTTCTATTTATGAGAAATATCATCTCAAGCAGGTGATCAACGCCTCCGGCCGCATGACCATTCTCGGTGTGTCGACCCCGAGCGCGGACGTGGTGGAGACGGTGAGCTATGGCCTCAATCACTATTTTGAAATGAAAGATCTGGTCAACAAAACCGGAGCCTATATTGCCGGGCTGCTGGGTTGTGAAGCGGCGGTGGTGGTCTCCTGCGCTTCGGCCGGGATTGCGCAGTCGGTAGCGGCGGTTATCGTTAAGGATAACGACTGGCTGCTGGAAAATCTGCACGCCGCACCGCTGATGGTGCCGCACGACATCGTGCTGCCGAAGGGCCATAACGTTAACTACGGCGCGCCAGTGGGCACCATGGTGGCGCTGGGCGGCGGCAAGCTGGTGGAAGCGGGCTACGCCAACGAGTGCTCGCCGCAGCAGCTCTCCGCCGCGATCACCCCGCAGACCGCCGCAATCATGTATATCAAATCGCATCACAGCGTGCAGAAAAGCCATCTCAGCGTGGAGCAGGCCGCCGTGGTGGCGCGTGAACACGGCGTGCCGCTGATTGTGGATGCCGCCGCCGAGGAGGATTTGCAGGCTTATTACGGCTTTGGTGCTGACCTGGTGATCTACAGCGGCGCAAAAGCCATTGAAGGGCCAACCAGCGGGCTGGTGATCGGCAAAGCGCAGTACGTTGAGTGGGTAAAGCGCCAGTCGAACGGCATTGGCCGCGCGATGAAGGTCGGCAAAGAGGGGATCCTCGGCCTGACGCAGGCGATTGAAAACTATCTGCGCGTGGAGAAGATCACCGGCGCGCAGATGGTGGAGAAGATGACGCCGTTTATCGACAGCTTAAACCAGCTGGCGGGCATTCAGGCGCGCACGGTGTGGGACGCCGCCGGGCGTGATATCGCCCGCGCTGAGATCCACTTCGACGAGGCGGTGATAGGCCGCACCACCGGTGAAGTGGTGCAGGCGCTGAAAACCGGTGCCATCGCCATCTACTTCCGTGGCTACAAGGCCAACGAAGGCATTGTTGAAGTCGACGTGCGCAGCGTCTCTGCCGAACAGCTGCACACCATTTTTATCTGCATCAGAGATCTGTTAACCGGAGAAGCACGCGCATGACACTGAAACCGAAATTTTACCGCGACCGCGTCTGCCTGAATGTCCTCGCCGGTTCGAAACAGAATGCCCGCGACATCTGGCAAGCCGCAGAAGGCCACGTGCTGGTTGGCGTGCTGTCGAAGGACTACCCGGACGTGGCGAGCGCGGTAGCCGATATGCGTGATTACGCGGCGCTGATTGATAACGCGCTGTCGGTCGGCCTCGGCGCGGGCGACCCGAACCAGTCGGCGATGGTCAGCGCGATTGCCGCTGAGGTGCAGCCGCAGCACGTCAACCAGGTGTTTACCGGCGTCGCGACTTCGCGCGCGCTGCTTGGCCAGTCTGACACCGTGGTCAACGGCCTGATCTCGCCGACCGGCACGGTTGGCAAGGTGAAGATCTCCACCGGGCCGCTCAGCTCGCAGCAGGCCGACGGCATTGTGCCCATCGCTACCGCGGTTGCGTTGCTGAAGGATATGGGCGGCAGCTCGGTAAAATACTTCCCGATGGGCGGCCTGAAGGCGATCGACGAGTTCAAAGCGGTGGCAGAAGCCTGCGCCGCGCAGGGGTTCTGGCTGGAGCCAACCGGCGGCATCGATCTCGATAACTATGAAGCGATCCTGCAGATCGCGCTGGATGCGGGCGTCAGCAGGATCATCCCGCATATTTACAGCTCGATTATCGATAAACAGAGCGGGCAGACGCGGCCGCAGGATGTCGCCACGCTGCTGGCAATGACCAAAAAATTAGTCGGTTAATACTGACCGCGCCCTGGGATTATGCCGGGGCGCGCTATTTTCCCGCAGTGAATTCCGTTAGCCTGCAACAACCCGCTAACAAGGTCGACTATCTAAAGAAGAGCGCTCCGTGAGATTCCCCAACCAACGACTGGCCCAGCTGTTTGATCTGCTACAAAACGAAACGCTGCCGCAGGACGAGCTGGCGCGGCGCTTCGACGTCTCCACGCGCACCGTGCGCAGCGATATTAACGTGCTCAACGAACTGCTGGCCGAGCACGGTGCCAGCTTTGTGCTAAGCCGTGGTGCGGGCTATCGGCTGGAGATTGCCGATGCGCGCCGCTACGCTCAGCTGCAGCAGCAGTCACCTTCACATCTGCGCGTGCCGCGCACCTCTGCCGCCCGCGTGCACTATCTGCTCACCCGTTTTCTCACCTCGGCTTTTTCCCTCAAGCTGGAAGACCTGGCCGACGAATGGTTTGTCAGCCGCACCACGCTGCAAAGCGATATGGCCGAGGTGAGAGAGTGGCTGGCGCGTTATCAGCTGGCGATTGAAACCAAGCCGCGCTACGGTATGAAGCTGTTCGGCCCCGAAGTGGCGATGCGCACCTGCCTGACCGACCTGCTGTACCAGATTGCGCAGGAGGACAGCGACAGTCCGCTGCTACAGCTGGAGGCGCTTAACAGCGGGATGCTCACCACCCTGCAACCGCTGCTGCAGCAGTGCCTGTCGCGCTTTAATATCCGCCTGGCCGACGACGGCGAGTTTTATCTGCGCCTCTACTGCGCGGTGGCGGTGCGGCGCATTGGCGAGGGCTACCCGCTGACCGACTTCAGCGCGGAGGATGTCGATGATGAGGTGCGCGATGCGGCGCGCCACATCGTTAACCTGATGCGGCCGATTGTCGGCAAGGCGATCTCCCCGGCGGAAGAGGCCTACCTGCGCGTTAATATCGCCGCCCGCCGCGTGGAAGAGATTGCGCCCAGCGCCATCAGCCCGGACGACGGCGATTCGCTGGTGGATTACATCCTCGGCTACATCAACACCCACTACAACTTCAACCTGCAAAATGACCCGCAGCTGCGCGCCGACCTGCTGACGCACATCAAAACGATGATCACCCGCGTGCGCTATCAGATCCACATTCCCAATCCGCTGCTGACCAACATCAAACAGCACTATCCGATGGCCTGGGACGTGACGCTGGCGGCGGTTTCCAGCTGGGGCAAATACACCCCGTACACCATCAGCGAAAACGAGATTGGCTTCCTGGTGCTGCATATTGGCGTCGGGCTGGAGCGCCACTACAACGTGGGCTATCAGCGCCATCCGCAGATCCTGCTGGTGTGCGACACCGGTAACTCCACGGTGCGCATGATCCAGGCGATGCTACTGCGCAAATACCCGCAGATCGTGGTGAACGGCATTATTACGCTGCGCGAGTACGAGCAGCTGGCGAGCGTGGACGAGGACTTTGTTATCTCCACCGTGCGCCTTAGCGACAAGGATAAGCCGGTAGTGGTGATGTCGCCGTTCCCCACTGAGTACCAGCTGGAGCAGATCGGCAAGCTGGTGCTGCTCGATCGCACCCGCCCCTACATGCTGGAAAAGTTCTTCGATGCCAGCCATTTCCTGATCCTCGATCGGCCGCTGGACCGCAGCGCTCTGTTCCGCCAGCTGTGCGGCGAGCTGGAGCAGGAAGGGATGGTGGATGAGACGTTTTACCCGTCGGTGGAAGAGCGTGAAGCCATCGTCAGCACCATGCTCGGCGAAGGCATTGCGCTGCCGCACTCGCTGGGGCTGCTGGCAAAGAAAACCTGCGTCTATACCGTGCTGGCACCGGAGGGCATCGCGTGGGGGGATGAAACCGCATATGTGATTTTCCTGCTGGCGATCAGCAAGACGGAGTATGAAGAGGCGATGGCCATCTACGATCTGTTCGTGACGTTTATGCGCGAGCGGGCGATGACAAGGCTGCGCGACAGCGCGGATTTCGCCAGCTTCAAGGCGGTGGCAATGGATTGTTTAAGCCGGTTGTAGGGGCCGACCTTCTTTTCCGGTCGGCCCGTATTGAGGATTTGTACGGTATTACGCAGGGGCCGACCTTCTTTTCCGGTCGGCCCGTAAATCTTATTTCAAAATGGTAAACGCGGTGGTGACGTGTTTCACGCCGCTCACCCGGCTGGCGATATCCGCAGCCGCTTTCGCTTCTGCATCCGTC